>JAESGV010000860.1_pt1 | contig 13116 bp, 14 predicted proteins | sample 9269781 | NCBI WGS metagenome assembly JAESGV01 (sample SAMN15741586, study PRJNA653496) | algae metagenome | isolation source: Tildeniella torsiva UHER 1998/13D and co-occurring heterotrophs from... | place: Slovakia: Slovak Paradise National Park, Hrabusice, Kosice Region | collected 2000-01-01 | reverse complement strand
CCCAAGTCACGTAATGCTTTTCCCTTGCAGTACAAACTCGTTGCGCAGTCTGCATCAATTTTTAAAACTTTGTCATAGCATCTTATTGCTTCATCGTACTTTCCAAGTAAACTGTACGCCTAATTGTAAGTTCCCGACAATATTCACAAACCTGTCCTTGATTATGTAAATGGTCAATGTTATTAGGCTCCAACTCTAGTGCTCTCTCGTAACTATCTGCTGCTCTTTGGTACTCGCCAAGCATTACTAATCCAGCACCCTAAAATGGTAAACGATTTCAATGTACTCGTACCCTATTCACGTATGCGTCTTTGAATTGTGGGTCGGCTTCTACTGCTTTGTCAAAGTAATCAACTGCTTGTTTGATTTGATTTGTAGTGAACAATGCTTGACCAATTTCAAATAGCGTCTCTACAGAATTGTTTTTAAGTTCTAGTGCTTTTGAGAAGCACTGATGGTAATCATCCTCCCGGGAATTATTCTCATCGGACAAAGCAGATATGGAAACTCCCTTTTGTATCCACGCTGCTGCGTTTTCTGGCTCCTTCTCAAGTAGCTTATCGAAAATTTGAACAGCTTCTCCATGATTTTCTAAATTAGCTAGCGCAGCTGCTTTCATGAACAATAAATCTGTGTCTTCTGCATTTAAACTTAGCGCTTTGTCAAAGTTGTCGATCGATTCTTCATATTGTGCCCTAAAATTAAGAAAAAGATCTAAGTTACATTGAAAATAGACAATAAGCTAATCCTACCACTGCTTGTAGATCGAATGGATTCACAGCTAATCCCTTATTATATTCCCTACTTGTTAGATGCGAACAAAAGCGTACTCTACAGCTAGATGAGGTTGTCCTAAGCATTCCAATGCACGGCCCTTATTGCAAAAAGCTATTATGTTTTCTGGATCTTTTTCGAGAGCTTTGTCGTAATAGGTAATCGCTTCTTCATCTCTTTCTAAATGATGAAGCGTTCTGGCTTTGCTGATTAAAGCTTCCACACTGTTTGGGTCTAATTTTAATGCTTGATCAAATGAATTCAGAGCATTTCTCCAAGTGTTAAAGATTATTAAGAGTTACTCATATTGTCGACCTTCCAGCTGGTCATATCCATCACGCATCAAAACACCCAACTCATTCATTTGTAAAGCAGATGTATTTGGAATAACAAAGTAACTCTCCGGAATTGCTTCGTTGACATAGCTTTTACCTCGGATGTTTGCTTAATATGTCTTCACATTTTGCTGCATAAAAGTAACGCTAGCAAATGTATGTAGCACTTGTATCATGTTGGTGTTGGCAGTTTTTATAAGTACTTGTTGTTTCGTGACAGCCATTAAAATTACGGTATGCGTTTCCCTATGCTTGTTGACATTAACATTTCCAGCAAATTATCCGTACGAAGAAAAAGGACTAGTCGCCGCAATATAGGTTATATGTATTCTGCAAAATCCTGCGAGCATAATTCGCCTCGTTTCACAAACAAAAAAAAACATCGATGGCATCAAGCAAGGCGACAGTCGCTGTTGTGTTGTTTCTAGTCCTTAGCGTTGCACAAGCTCTTAAGGTTTACACACTCGCTGGTACAGGAGAGATTGGAACCTCAGGCGACGGTTCTCTTGGGTATTACGCCAAAGCCAGCCCCATGAGAGTTGCAGTGGATAACGTTAGAAAAGTGCTTTACTTTTCGGACTTTCAAACAATAAGAGCAGTTAACCTTACCAATGGTATCGTATACCGTGTAGCTGGAACCACCCAGGGTTTCTCGGGTGACAATGATCTAGCAGTGAATGCAAAGCTCAACAACCCTGCCGGCTTGTGTGTTGACACAAATGGTAACTTGTACATTGCAGATTCTGGAAACAACAGAATCCGTTTGGTTACCCTTTCCTCAGGCAACATTACCACATATGCTGGTACTGGTACAGCTGCATTCGGCGGAGATAACGGAAACAGATTGTCTGCTTCGATGAACAGTCCTAGTGACGTTGCCTGTGATCCAAGTGGTAGATTGTTCATCGCTGATACAGAGAACTCTCGCGTGAGAGTTGTTTCTGCATCAGGCACTATGACAACATTTGCTGGAACAGCAGGTTCAGGATACAATGGCGACGGTATTGCTGCTACTAGTGCTAAACTGAACTACCCTGTCGGTATTGCATACGATGCTTCTCTCGGACACTTGGTCATCGCTGACACTTTGAACTATCGTATCAGAGTAGTCGACTCTGGCACGATTCAAACCATTGCAGGAACTGGTACCGGCGCGTACTCAGACAATGGTAACAGCATACAATCTGGTACCAAGTATCCAGTTTCAGTTACCTACCTTGGACAAAGAAAGGTTTTGTTTGCAGACAGACTAGCATGCGTTGTTAGACTTGTAGACTATAGCGACCAAACAATATCCACTTTCCTAGGTGTTCCAAATTCATGCGCATTCAACGGTGACAGTACTTCAGATGTAGCACAAATCAAAGAGCCTCAATCTGTGCAATACGATCAAGTTAATAATGTAGCCTACATTGCCGACAAAGATAACTATAGAGTAAGAGGAGTAGCCGATACAGTACCTTCGTTCGTTCCAACTGGTGCAACTACCACAACAGTTTCACCATCGTCACCAGTGTCATCTCCCTCTCCTGGATCTGCTTCACCCTCACCTGCTTCACCTTCGCCAGCTTCAAGTGGTTCGCCTGTTTCAAGTACAGCACCTGTGATAGTATCAAACTCACTAGTTGCATGGGGTGACAATCCTTACAGCTTCTTCGGTATCGACACATCAGCACCAGCAGTACTTGTTCCAACTAAAGTAGTAAGCAGTGTTGATATGGACATTATACACGTATCAGCCAGTGGTGCTTCTTCCATGTTCGTGACATCTGATAACAAGGTTTACGTGTCAGGAGATAACAGTCTTGGGCAACTGTAAGTTTCATATTTTGTAATCCTAATGGTATACAGAGGCATCAATAGCAAAGGTGGAACGCACAAGATGGCTTCACTATATACTGCTGGAGCTCTTGCAGGTAAAACAATCCTATCAGCTGAAATTGGATACTATCACGGTGCTGTACTCACAACCGATGGAAAGGTGTATACTTTTGGTGCAAACAGCATTGCTGCTGGTTCTAGCAAATTGTAAGATTTTGTGTTTATGCTAACTCGTATAGTTATGGATTACTAGGTCAAGATCTTGGTAGAACCGACGCTAATGTACTACAAGCCACAGCCATTAGCATGAAGGACGTGCCAGACACCAATGTCGTTTCCCTCGCTGTTGGACAAACAACTACGTATTTTGTAACGGCAGATAACTTGGCATATTCTTTTGGCATTGGAGTGCTAGGAGATTCCAAATTCTTTAGTTCAGGTACACCAGTTCGCATCAAAACTACCGCACTGAACGGAAACGTTATTAGTGCAGTTGTAGCGATTGGACCAAGCGCTTTTATAATCGACAAGTCAGGTAACTGGTACGCTTGGGGCACAAACGAGTATGTTACAGCAGACCCTAACTAACTTCTTAGCAATGGTAGACTTGGTGTTGGAAGTTATGAGACTAGTATCTTGGAGCCAACAGCTATTGTTATGAGCGGAGCTATCGCTGGTAAAAAGATAGTACAAGTAGCTACAGAACCTAGCCATTCTCTGTTCTTGACATCAGATAATTTACTGTTCTCTGCAGGTCACAACGAGTAAGTATCAACATACATACGTTAACAAATGTAGATACGGTCAATCAGCACAAGACAAGTGGGATTTCAACAGCAACGTGCCAGCAGCTGTCAACATGACAGCTTTCAGCGGCAAGACTATTATCAAGATTGCATGTTCGAACTATGCCAGTATGGTTCTTACCTCTGACGGTTTGGTATATCAGTTCGGATCAAACCAGTACGGTGAGCTCGCAAATGGTGCCAAAGACAAACTAATGCATAACACTCCTGTTGTCCAAACTACCATGGTAAATGTAAAGGGTATTTGGGGCTCTGATGGTAATGCAAAGTTTGCAAAGGGAGATCTAACAGCTACCTCAATCAACCCAACACAAGTTCCAACCACTACATATGGTAGTGCTTCACAGATGAGCATTGGTGTAGTCTCTTTATTTGCCGTGTTGTTAGTTATGCTATAACGTCCATAATAAAAAGTTTTTGTATCTGTATCCATTTTTGTAACCTTTAGGTTGAGTTTCGATTCAAAAAATAATTCGAAGTTACCGTTACATTTCTACACATGCGAGTGGCTACGCGGTCTAATCCGCAAGTAAAATACGCTGCGCTCATAGAGGGAGTATTTAACAAGATATGCAAGCCGCAGTTGCGCATTATGAACGCAGACTATGAATTAGTATCACAAAAAATCAAAAACCACACATACAAACACCGCGATGAATTTATGTCTGATTTAAAAGAGATTATAGAGAGTGTAAAAAATAACTTAGTTGATGCAGATTTCTCGCAAGAAAATAGCAAGAAGAAAAAAGGTATAAAAATATTCAATACAGAAGAAATTCTCGCGGCGATGCCAAAACAGTGCGAAGAGGAGTTATCACAAATCGGTGGCTTGTTGGAACCATACGAAAATAAATTCGCAGGCAAAGAAGAGCCACTCGAAGAAGTATCAACACAAAAAAAGCGAAAACACAAGATCCCATCGCGACAGGCACTATCTAAACCAGAACAAGAAGAATCAAAACCAGTAGAAGAACCAACACCAGAAGAGCCAAAATCAACACCTGAAGTAACTGATGCAAAGCCAGAACAAAACAAATCACCAAAAAAGAAACGCACACGAGGCGAATTGAATTCACCTGCACAAGAAGAGGAGAAATCACTATTCCCGCTCAAGATTGACGAAATAACGGTTCTATCTATTGGTCATTTACCTACATTCACCGATTCAACACAAGACCAACAACTCAAGAGAAAATACCATCGCATGAAAAAGGGAAACTATTTCATCCATCCATACCCCATTGGATACAAGATACAACGAAATCTATTTGGTCACGATTGCGTCCTGAGCATTAGTGAAGGTCCCAAGTTCCACGTGACTGTGAGTGAAAGTGGAGTTACGTTTGATGGATCATCGCCAACTGAAGCATGTGACCAGTTCTGTAGGGAAGTCGCAAAGAAGAACAAGAACCCAAAAAGTGGTCCAAGCTTGTTTGGATTTGATGTAGAGTTGATTCGTCGTCTGATGGCCACAATACCAAGTGAACCAAGTGAAAAGGTAGAAGATAGTTCAAAGAAGAAACAGAAAAAGAACGATAACGAAGAGAGACCAAAGAAACGAGGAAGAAAGAAGAAAACTGAAGTCGAGGAAACAGATACACAAACGGAAGAAACACCAAAGAAAGAGGAGGCGACTAAAGATACTGAAGAGGATGAGAAGCCAAAGAAACGAGGAAGAAAGAAGAAAATTGAAACAGAAGATGCAGAAACAAATGCTGAAGAGACGTCAAAGAAAGTGGAGTTGCCTGAAGTGGATGAGAAGCCAAAGAAACGAGGTAGAAAAAAGAAAGAGGAACAAGTCGCATCACCAACAAAAGAGACTGCAGAAGCACCCGTGCAAGAACAAGAAAAACCAAAGAAACGAGGTAGGAAAAAGAAGGTTGACGAAGAGAAGCCAAAAGAAGAGGCAGAGGTAGAACAGCCAGTTGAGGAAGAGAAACCAAAAAAGAAAAAGGACGCAGAACCAAAATCACCCAAGACAAAAGGTAAACGGAAAGCAAAAGATGATTCAGATGAAAAGATCGAGAAGCCAGAACGACCAAAACGAAAACGAAGAAAGTATTCCAACGATGAAGACGAAAAACCCAAATTAACAGTTGCAGAGGAACCAACAGAAGAAAAACCAAAGAAGAAGAAAAATTATAGTTCTGATGATTCTGGAGATGAAGATTTCATGCCAAAAGGAATGGACACTGACAAATCGCCACCTTCTACACCTCCAAGAATTGGAGTCTTACCACCTCCCATTGTCACCACACCTGTTCGAGCTATTCTCAAAACACCAGACAAAAAGTATAACAAGAGTCCTCGTAACGTTGCATTCTCACCGGATACACTAGATTTGGATAAATTAATTCCATGTCCGATCTGCCAACGACCCTTTAGCAAGTACCAAATGAAACCGCACATGAACAAGAAACATTTCAACGTGAACAGTGATAACGAAGAGCTGAACAAGACCAATGAAGAGTTCCGAGCAAAGAAACCAAAATACATTGCTGATATCAAGAAAACTGTTATGGAGATGGATCGTGAGAAACAAAGGTTATTGAAAGAACATCAAGCAAGTTTAAAGAACGCTAAGGTATAGGTAAATATTTTTGTTAACGCCAAGATTGAAGAATTACCAGCTGCTCCACCATCGCCTTCTGCACCTCCACCACCAGATGATGATGTTGAAGAAATTCCAAATCCATCTCCTGTGAAAAAAGAGAATGCGTTTCAAACACTCATGTCGAGAAAGAAAGTCGAACCAAAGAAAATCGATCCCAAGAAAGAAATTAAATCACCAAAGAAGGGTACGAAACGTAAAAAAGATGACGAGGAGAAAATCGAAAAGAAAGATCCTGTTGTTGGTTCTCGATACGTTGATTGTCCATCGTGTGGAAAAAGTGTTTTCTATCGTGAAATCGATTCTCACATGGAAGCTCATTTACAAGAAGATACTCAACCAAAGAAAGAAAAAGAAGTTGTCAAAAAAGATAAACCAAATCACGATGAAGAGTTTTCATTATCGTTGCATACAACTGATGATGGAACAGTACAGTGGAAATGGAATTGGATATCGTTCGTAGATCCGAAAAAGAAACAACAAACGATTTTATCATTTACCAAGAATGATTCACCACCTATAAAACGCGTAAAAACACGAAAATTGGCAGATATCCATTACGGTGAAGCAGATGACAAAAATCAATTGGAAAGTCAAGAATATGTTACCAAACAGAAGGAGAAGATTTTTCCACTGCGTACTGTCGAATCATATGATATCGCCAGTCACTTCACACCATCTCATGCGAGTACTAGAAACGTTCCCATGGCCTCACAATGCGATCAAACCAAGTGGAGTGATATTTCTAAAGTACGAATCGACAAACAAGATGTACGTGCAGTGAAATTGGAAACAGATTATAACAAGCCAGTTTCGCATTTCAAACCAGCAAGTATGACAACTTCACAAAACCCAAATACTGTCATTTTCACATCAACTACTGCATCGACCCAATATGCTCACAATCTTAGCAAATCAGCGTTAAAATCGTTACTTCAAAAGAATGTACGATTAGGAAGAGCAGAAAGCGCAGTACGAATTGCAAAGTTGTTAATACAAGTTTCATTCTCCGATTTTGTTCGAAGACTATCGATCATTATGGTAGAAGATGCTATTTTACATCCTGGACTACCATGGTTATTATGGCTCATGATGGCTGAAACGAAAAATTTTATTCCATCGTTGGCGCATTTGAACACTTGTTTGCAGATAGTTGACCAAGTAAGTCGCGTCAAGTTCCATGATGAAATGCCAGGTGAAGATGATAACATTGGAGACTTGTACGACAAATGTAACGATTCGTTACATCCAATCGAAGCTAGTTTGGTCAAATCACTCATCACGAGAGCAATTTTCGGAGGAATGACAGGAGATATCAAAATGTTGAGAGGATTTGCGATTTTGTGGTACAATCGTTTCCATCCTGTACATTCGACAAGTATGAAACCACCTCCAAGTTGCCAAGATGCAGTACAGTTTCCATCGTATTTGGATCAATCCATGTTGCAAGATGGGAAACTTTCTCCATGGATGAACTTTTTATTACAAGCGTATCACGATCCAGACGCTCAACCAATTTACTACAACGCAGTTGGGCAAGTAACACGTGATGATATCGTTCTAAGCGCATTAGATCAACATTGCTCACCTCTAACGAATCTTATCAGTACTGATACACGTTACCATGAAGTGATTCTCAAATGCAAAGAAATCATGTCCAAAGAAGAAGGTATTACAGAAGAGAAATTTGATGGAGAGTTACGTAGTATGATTTGGTTCTATAGATCTTCGTTGAACATCAGAAGAAGTGTGTACGAGGATGGACCTCCACAGTACGACATAGAAGCAGAACGATTAAGACAAGATGAACAATGGAAAGCATGTTGGGAGTTGATCAAAGATCCATTGGATACACTTAGTTATGAATTCTTACGTAACCGTTTAAATAAACTGTAATTTTTTACATGACAAAGATTAGCCATCCAATGAAAATGTAAAAGAGTCCGATCGGATAAACTGAAAGTAATTTGCGATGTGAAGGTACTGCTCCTGATAAAAAGGCCATTGATGCTATATTGTGAGTTTATATTGATAGCTTACCAAAACATGACCACGACGTTGCGAGTATTGTCAAGAAAAAGCGTACCAACCAAAGTCTTACAAATACGAAAATGAAAGAGCAAACGACTAGTGGGAATATGCAATATCCAAGCACACAAACACTCATGAAAAATGAACTATCGGTTAATGTCGCATAAAAAGTACGTACATGCTGCCTCCTAGTAATTGCCCATTAACCGTGACTACTGCAGATCCCAACCATACTATTACGAAAACACCACCGAATATCGCGCCAGAATCTGCTGTATCTTTTGATGCGATACCCAAACAACTGTCAAAAATTAATGATTGTTGTTGATCAAACATACATAGCCAATATTAAGCATAACAAAAGTGGACCCCACAAATCCCCTAATAAAGTTAAAATAAATCGCAACACGTACAATCTTTTAGCGCACTGAGATCTGCTGCGTAGGGAACGAGTACAATTCTTATTTTGTTGAGGATACCGCGAACATCACGCCACTAGAATTGTTAAAGCGAGTTGTATTACTGTACGATTGTCATATAAACTGGCTCTTCGAGTGTACCGTATGCATAGTTGCTTTGGATACCTTGTGTTGGTTCAAAGTCTCCATCGTCGTGATTCATCATGTTGGAGCGTTCTGTTTGGTAAAATTACAAAACAACAGCAAACAAGCGAAATAACATGGTGCATACCACTTAGCAGCGTGGAATAGAGAATCGCTAACAATGTTCATTTTCAATATTCGCCTAGGACAACCAGTCTTGTTTGAATTTCAAATCCAAACTTCCATGCAAAGAGCTTCTCGTTACGTCGGCAAGATAGTAGCCAGGTATTATTCTACGAGACAAGTGCAAGCAGTCTCAAGTAATACTTTAGCAGAAGTACTAACGTCAAGATGTTGAAGGGCTTTTCAAAATATCAAACTATGTCTCGCAAGAAGAGAGCGCCAAATACATTCTACAAGCTCGAGAAATGCAGAAACAAATTCACGAGTACTTGAATATCAACAAACCAAAAGGGATCAAATCCGTACACCACAATTTAACATCACAGGAGTCGTACTCTAACGTGCCTGTAGAGTTAGAAGACCACAAAATTAAATGTGACGTATTTGAAAAGTATGGCGAAGAAGGTCACATGTTAGTGTACTCCCGCAATAGCAGAGCAGATAACTTACCACCATTTGGATATAATTTATAGAAAAACGATTACTATTCGATCCAGAAACTAGGTCTTTCATTCTAGAAAATTTAACAGACAAAAAAGATAAAGAAAATCGATATGATCACGCAATAGCGGAATGGAACCTAACCACTAACTTTTACGAGAAACCAAGTGATGGTAAACAGTTTTCTGGATTTCCGTTCCATACAGATATCGCATCGAATGGGAATATGACTGTAATATTGACACTTGAGTCACACGCTCTTATGGAATTCAAAAGAGCAAAAGTAAAGCGTGATGGTTTTCATCCAAAAAATCAAAAAGAAAGTTCGCAAGTGGAAGATGGTGAGATTACGCAAGTGTTGATGGAACCTAGGAGTTTAGTGCTCATCACAGGAGATGCAAGGTGGAATTATTTACATCAAGTTGTACAAAATAACTCTTTTGAGTTTGAAGGGAAAGAATACCATAGAGATCGCAGAATCTCATTGGTGTTGGGATCCAAGTAAAGATTTGTTCGAAATTTGAATACTTACTGAGCACAAAGAAGTTTATTTAACAACTTGCTAAATTTATGCTAAGATTGCAATCAATGAGATGATGATAGCAGCGAAGAAAGCATGAGTTGATGCACTGCTTGGCTTTGGCGTCGAAGTTGGACCACCTGTGGTGACTGGAGATGAAGTTGTTGCTGGAGTACTTGTTGTTGCTGGTATAGCGGTGGTTGTAGGTGCGCTAGTGGTGTTTGTTGGCGCAGAAGTAGTTGGAGATGCAGTAGTGGTGTTTGATGGTGCTACAGTAGTGCCAGTTGCTGTTGGAGTTGGGGTTGCCGTGGTAGTTGTTGCAACGACGTTAATTTGTCCTCTCATGCCGGAACCAATGTGAAAGTCGCAAATGTAGTAGAAAGCTGTTGCTGTACCAACTGTGGCCACGTCGAATGTCTTGCTGTAAGTGTCTCCGCCAGATGATTTCCATCCACCTGATGTAGCAGTAGTAGAAGTACTGGTATCAGTTTGTGTGACAGTGTGAGCAGAAATACCTGTCCATAAAACTGTGTCTCCAACGTTAACGTTGACTGTTGCAGGAACAAAAGTTAAACCACTGGTCGTAACAGAAACTGTAGCACAAAAAACAGTTGTTAATAACAGTGCCAATGCGCCGATACGTAGGTATGACATAATCTTGTTTGTTAGACGTTGAAAAGTGCGCTGAAACGCGGACGTAACCCATTATGCCAAATAGTCAGGCTCTCCTAGTAATGATTTGACAGGATAGTACTCTGTCATTAAAAAAACAATTGCACCATTAGATGTAAACAAGGAAAGGAGAAAAAGTAAGATATTGATCGAGTAACTTGATTTTTCAAGATCATTAAGTAAAATTTTCATTATGATTTCTAATTGATGAGCAAAATTGCAGGAACAAAATGTGGTCGCACTCGAGTGTCTTGACTGTACAGTAATTAATCCTCCAAAACACAAACAAATTTTTTGTAAATAGATGTCACTTGATGACTCGGTAGACGAAAGCTTTCTAGAGTCTATCCTTAACGAAGCCGACGAGGATATTAATATAGAGGCATACGCACATTTTGAGGAACCTGTGCCAGAAGAAGAGAATATCGCAACCCCTCCAGTATAAAAAATTACATGTTTAACCAATAGACAACACAACCAACAGTTTCAGAAGATGAACACTCTATAACAATTAATGAAGAAGATGAACAAAACGAAGAAGCGAAAGTAAACGAGCTTCTAGAAGAACTAGACGTTGACGATGACGCAGATGAAGATTTTATTGCTAGTCTACAAAAGCACGCCACTGGTACATTATCACACAATTTTTATTGACGAATAGTTACTGAAAAAATGGCTGACGTTAGCGAAATAGATAATTTATTAAAACACGAAGAAGAAAACGAGCACAGTGGTGCTGAATTCGACATTGAAGATATTTTGGCGGAACAAGACGAAATTATTCCAGATGAAGAAGAGGTATACACTCCTTATCGCGTTTTCTAATTTAATAATAGTACAAACCATCACCACGAAAATCGAAAAAACAAGCACTACATAATACACTATTAAGTCGCGCACAACAAATAATGCGAATAACGCCAATGACTCGTATTACAGAGTTTATGAACCTAACAGACACTCGTATCGATATTGGATCCAGTAGAGTTATAAAAACAAGTACAACGCTATTGGCTATCGGAACCAGTCAAGGAGTTGTTGTCGTATTTCCAAACAATAGTGAATCCGTTTCTATCATGCGTGAAGTAGAAACAAAATTCCGTATGGATATTAATCAGTACAATGGTGTAACTTCTATGGACATTACACCAACTGGAGATTGTATCGTTGCTGGTTACGAACGTGGACAAGTAATTGTTTGGGATACGAAAACCAATGTACGTTCGAAAAAAGCGTATTAACACTACTAGGCAATCATCAAAAAGATGACAGAAATGTTTAACACTGCAGTTGATAATGTCGAGTTTTTGCGCGATAAAGATAAAATAGTCGCATCTTCCCAAGGAGTTGTCAAACTCGTACACATGAATCGAGTACTATTCACCGTGTACAGTGATATCAAAACAGTAGTCGATAATTCATTCGGATCAGTTCGACATTTAAAAGTTTTACCAACTGCACAAGCACCACATCCAACAAATGATTTTTTAATAGTTGGCATTGCGACTGGCAAGGAAATCATCGTCATGACGTTGCGACCTACAGTACGAGTGATTTATCGTTTGATGAGACCAACAAACATTCCAGAAGGTGCGTTACCGTACTTGGCATGGAGACGCGTTTTGTCACCTACAAAACTTTTTCATGAACAATCTGGAACTACAGTTGACAATACAAAGGGAAGACATCCCATATTGGCGATCGGTTGGGGACACGTGTTGAATTTATTCCAATTACACAAACAAGAACAATTGGAACTATTTCGTATCAGTTGTATGGAATTACCAGCCAATAGAGAAATCATTGGATTAGCATGGCTTGGAGAACGAGTTGTCAGTATACTCGATGGAGAACAATATGTTTCCGTAGTTGATCCATTTGCATTACAAACAGTAGAAAGAAAGAGTATTCGGGAACTTAGTTTGATTCATCATGATCGTTTTGATCAAATGGATAAAGATGGAAGAACAGTACTAGTGAGCTGCCCTAGTTACCACAATTCACATCATACTTGCAATGAAGTTATGCACATGTTGGGAAATCATCAATTAATCACAATGAAAGTGTTAACGTGGCGGGAACGTATCGACGCGTTAATTGATATTAATTGTTGGGACGATGCGTTACGGTTAGGTTTAGATTTTTATCAAGGAAATGGTGTCGCTGTAGTTGGTTTACCAACTGATACAGAACGATTGCAACAAATGACTGGAGCAGTAATAGAAAATGTTCTACTACGTTACTTGAAAGAATTCCAACATGATGACGATGATGATCACATCAACTATTATAACAAATTGGGAAAAACTTGTGTAGAGTATGCGTTGGCCATTAATAGAACTGATCTTGTATTTGGACCAATTTGGGATAAATTCAAAGA
>JAESGV010000859.1_pt1 | contig 13123 bp, 11 predicted proteins | sample 9269781 | NCBI WGS metagenome assembly JAESGV01 (sample SAMN15741586, study PRJNA653496) | algae metagenome | isolation source: Tildeniella torsiva UHER 1998/13D and co-occurring heterotrophs from... | place: Slovakia: Slovak Paradise National Park, Hrabusice, Kosice Region | collected 2000-01-01 | reverse complement strand
CGAATGGAGCTGGTGAAACACCCATATCTTTCTCTGGAACCATATCTTTGTCAAATAGTGATAATTTGTTAAAGATTAACTTTTTCAAATCTCCACTAGTGTGGATTTCATCCTTGTTAACAACTAACTCATGACGAGGACCAGATGTCCAAGTTGATTGATGCCATCGTTGTACATTAATAATATAGTCATTTGGCTTCAAATTTTCTGGTTCCTTGAGTACTTGAACGACCAACTGTTTGTTAATGTTGAATTCTTTCATTAACGATTTCATGGTCTCCTTCTCTTGCGATAAAATATTTCCAAACGTTACACCAACTTTGATGCGCACACGTAACAAATCAGAAGAAATATTTGCAACTTGTTCAGGAACTTGTTCACAATTATTTTCAAAGAATAAACGTTTCAACTTTTTCTTGTAATCGGCTAGCGTTTCCTCTTCACCAGTAACAACTTTTCCAAGTTCAATAAAATCTTTTTGCTTGGCACGTAAGATTGTAAGTGATTGAGGTTGAGCTGCTGTTTCTGTTGGTGGAGGTTGTTCAACTTGTGGTTGTGGCCAATGTAAAAATACACGAACCAAATGTTCTCCTGGTTTTAACATATCTCCTGCTTCGACATAGATTTGAGCGCCTTCTCCGATTTCTGCAATTTCACCAATCTTTTTATCTTCATCACGTAGAGGGTTCATGAAACGTTTTTCACACATGCGGAAACTCTCACGAGGAATGTTTAACTGTTCCGCAATTTGATCTCTTAGCGTGCTCAATGGGTTACGAATATCCAACTTGGCAGTATTAATGTATTGTACTTGTCCTGGAGCGTTGTAGTAGACACTAATTTGATGTGCTTGATCGATAATATACTTTTTAGCCATCGACTCTTCAGTGAATGGATCGTCCAAGTATTCGAAATAGATCATAGAGTTTTCATGGAATGCCAAATCGGTGGAGAGGACTTGGGAAAGATTCTCTTTCTTGTTGTACTCGACAACGACATCTCTTGAAGTTTGTCTGACAATGCACATGTGCTCGACTGGGTACTTGTCAGCACCATACATTTTGGCGATCTCTTCCTTGAGTTCTAGCAAAGTAATTTGCGAGTCGACAGTAATTGTTTCCAACTCACAAGTGTTAGCTTCCTTGTTGAATTCGAAAACATAAATTGTTATGTTGTCAACTACACGTTCAAATTGAGCATCTGGATGTTTGATCTCCAAGAACTAATTTGTTAGTAAATGAACAGTAAATACATACAATATTCTTGAATGGTGTAAACTTGAGATCTTCTAACGTCTTATCTGCCTCATCAGGGAACAATTTACCTGCTTCATTCTTAAAGTTGTTATAATCGCGCAATCTACAATCATTTTGCGTGGCAATGCTCAAGTGTTTGTTTTCCTTTTGGAATTGGCTCAATAAATAATGCTACGCATGTCAACAAGTAACAATCATCACTTACGCTAATATCTTTCACGTTTTGCTTCTTGTTGACTTGTAAAATCAATGGTGACGCGACGTTGCAGTGGCACTTGATAGTGATTTGTTGTTGTGCCAATTCATAAAGTTCCAATTGTCTCTTCAACTCTTCATTCTCTTTTATGATTTCTTGTCGAAGATCATCGGAAATCAAATCAGCAGAAACGGAAGTTTTGTTGCCGTCTTGGATTCTTCTGTACACTAACATGTATGCGTTTGTGGACGCACCAATGGCCTTGTAGCGTGATTTTGACGCTTCTCCATCTTCACCTCCATACATGATCTTCACGTCATCTTCTGTGATTTCTGCAACGTTTTGATCGTTGAAATTGTACCATTTTCCATCATCGAAGCGTTTAATGCATGCATAGTAGTGACCTCCGTTTGCATTTCCAGAGTGAACAAGTACACTAAATAGTTCGTACTTGTACTCACCATCAGTTACATACTTGCTCAAATCTAGTTCGAATGGGAAAGTGACCTTGTTTCCTAAAAAAATTAATATTTGAATATTTTTAACATACCAAGTTTGATTCTATTCCATGTCTCTGGGTCATAATCAAAACGTTTCAAATGTAGAGTTAACAAGTATGGTAGTGATTTGAATTTCAACCCTTTGATGGCATCAACTTTCTTGTTTAACTCTTCACAGAACCATTGTTCGGATCCACTCATGACCTCTGGTTTGATGAAACTTTCTATAGCTTCTTCGATCGATCCAATACCACGAATAACCAATTGTACGTCTTGGTATTCATCTTCACGAGTTCTTCCGATTGGTTTGTTATCTTTATCAACTTCATTTTTTGCTTGAATGTAATCAAGCATGACGCCAGTATACAGAGAACTAATTGGACTCTTTCGTTTCTTTTTTTCTTCATCAGATAATTCTTTATCTACTGGTTAGTGCTTGTGCGGGTTGTACGTACCTTCTTGTTGTTGTGACAATGCTTGATCGAGCGCATCGAATAAAACGCGACATAGTTCTTGGACATCGTGTTGTACAAACGCCTGACTTCTGTTCCATCCAAAAGATTCGGTCAACGCTTTTGTGCCAACCGATTTTGATGCTGATAATTGGAGACGGGCAAATAGTTTTTGCAATTGTAGTGGTATACATCGTTCAACACTGTCGCGTTAGAAATAAATATGATTACTAACCTCGCGTCTAGATCTGGGTTGTACTTCCATTTGTACAACATTTCTCTGATTTCTGGTGTGTTGTACAAACTTTGCAATAAACTATTTAGATAGCAGGTAGCGCCTTGATTTGATAATCCGACAAAATGATTGGCATTGTGGTTGGCGTCTTTGCTCGTTACACGAGGCATATTTGGAGTGGCCGCTGTTGTCGTTGTGCTTGAAGTATCTACCTCCGAATGTTTTCGTTTTGTTTTCGATGCTTCTTCCGCTTGGGCCTGTTGCCCGTCGTTATTTTCTGTTTCAACCATGGAACAAATTCAATTATCGAACGACAGGAGTTGTTTGTTCTTGTTCTGCTTTTGGCCTGTCAACTGGAACGTATTTGTAAAGGTGTTGTACAAAGAGCTACATGAACAAAGCGTTCAAACGCTTTAGGCGAAACAAAAAAGCAGATGTTTATGAACAGTGTGCAGAGCTTATTTTTCTAGGATATTATTTTTTCATTGTCATTGGAGATAATTATTCAGCTGTTAGGTAGCTTGTTTGAGCAGTAGTTTACACTAGTAGTGGAGACCAAGTATTAGCAGATGTAATTAATAGCAATTCGGCCTATCAAGATGCAAAGCTCACAATAGAAGCACTAAATAATCCAAGATGGATTACACAAGACCATGAGCTATTCTATGGATTTTGGGGACAGGTTTTAAACAGATACCAACGTATTAGAACAAGCGAAACTAGTCGAACGTTACTAAGTTGGCGAAACGCGTTATTTCAACCTAATGACGAACGATTTGACGAGGATGAGAAAACGAAAACAAAATCAGGAGCAAATGCTAGATTGTTCAAGCAAGATGTAACTACACCAGTACCAGAAGTTGACCAAGGTCCAAAACGATTCTATCTTGTCACAAGCAATATTGATTCTGAAGTTGAGCGGGTTGGTTTCAAAGCGGCAGAAATTTATGAAACACGTGGTAACGTATGCTCGTGGCAATGCGCAATACCGTGCTCAAAATATATTTGGAAAGTCGATGACGATTTTCGATTTGAAGTGAGCCAAGAGAATGGAAAAGCTCCCACTATCAAGTTTGTGGACAAAGTACGACTTGAAATTATTTTATTTACTCTTGTAGGAGAAAAAGAAGCGAAAAACACCAACTACTCCATCACATAACAAACATCAACTGCAGCAACAACAGTTAATAGAAACGAATTTTCATTTAGATGGAGAAGTAGGCCAAGAACAAGATTTTAACTTTTATGATGCGTTTGGAACGTATCATTTTCACAAAAAAAACGCTAACGATAAATACTTGGCAACTTCACAAGTAGATGCTCAATCGCAGTATGCACTAACGGCCAGATCAGGTCGTTCGTTGACAAAACAACCACAAAACGATAATTCATCTTTATCAGACAAAAGAACAATGTATTTTCGTTATTTTCTACCTGATGTCGCAGACCAAGTCAAAAATCCAGAACATTATTTCAGACCAGGCTGCAAAAAATCACTACAGTCGATAAACGCAGCAGGTGGAGTACTAAAATCACTTCAACACGTTCCAGAACTTTCTAGCTCTCGTGGAGATAACAAACGAGCAACAATACAACGGCATGAAATACGAGACCACGAAGCACAATTAGTTCATGAACAGTTGCATGAAATGGCAACAGAGACACTAGAAGGACGAGACCATGGGCTCTTCGAAGCAGCAGTTGTCGATCCAATGATTTCTCATCAAATGTTTTTCACCGATTTACACAAAGCACATCGACTAGAAACTGATGCTGATCGAGAAGCTAACTTGAAGAACAAGATAGATTCTAAAAATATAGAGGTACCCTTCTATTCAAATACTCACAATATAGATCCCAGAAACACCACCTGATTCGACAGTAGTCGATGGAAGTGATTCTTTATTCACTGTATCCGTACAAATTCGTCATATCAAAACAAATGAAGTTATTCTAAATTACTTTTGGGAAGAACTACGACCACAAATACGAAGGAAACGAGAAAAAGATGGAATTTTTGTCGATACAATAATTTTGAACATGGAACAATCATCTAGTGAGCACAACATGCCAAATCGTGGAATGGTGAGTATCATAGTTGAGCCAATACGAACACGAAACAAGTTTAACAAACCAACAAATAGTGGAGAAACAACTCGTTTCGATGACATGTCCTGGCAAATGACTGGAGAATATGAAATAATTTCATACAATAATCTACAAACTGAAATGAATGAATTGAATCATAAACAAATGCAACAATTGATCAAGTTTTTGAAAAGTAAAGAAGACGAGGAAGATATGGGAATGAGTGTGAAAATGATGGACTACACGTTATCGTCACGAGAAACTGTTCACGAGTTCCGTATGAGAGCCATTCAACATCCAAATCAAAGAACTGAATTAATTACTTTATTCATAGAAATGCCAATTTCTAATTTTACCAAAGTGGAAAGTTTGAGTACAGGAGTAAATTCAGATACAATGACACCAAAAGCAATGATCAATAACAGTAGAAGAACTTCATTAGCGATACAAGGAACGCAAGATACTCCTACTAGCTTGTACAAGGATGTACACCAAAGAACAGAATCATCTGTGAAACGTACAAACATTGATACAGACCCAAGTTTGAAGAAACCAGTGATGAATCGGATTTTTTGTCAGTTTTGTAGAGGACTTGCTAGACCAAGAATTAAAATGTTAGAAGATGTCGCTTGGATACCTACAAGTAATAAAGCATACAGGACATGGGCAAATGATGTGAGAAAGACACTAGGACAAGACGGAGGTAGAAAATTGGTAATATTGGAATTAGGATGTGAGAAAAAATTAAGAATGATATCAGATACGTTGTTAAAACAAACTGCGATGAATGGTACTGTATTAATTCGTGTTAATCCAAGTGGCGTAAAATCAGCACCGAAAACAGAGAAGAAAGAGAAACCTAAAGAAGATTCTGAAAGTTTAATCGTGATAGATGATGATAACAGCGCTTCTGCAGTTCAGAAAATAGATCAAGCTCTTCGTGAGATCTGTGAGAAGCTCGGTTTCTCGAACTTGTTATAAATTATTACAATTTGAAACAACTGTCGCTTGTCAGCATTTCTATGCGTTCATGTCGAGACGAACCACAAGACACGCTATCACATGGAGAAGTTTTAGACGAGTGGCGATATGTCTGCTTGTAATTTTTGTACTTCTTAACGTTTACTTGTGGACGTCGTTAGGCAACTCAAACATCGATAACATCGTTATTTTGTATCACGGAAACGCGTTCACACGTGATATCTCTAAACATGTAGAGAGACAGATACAGGAATTCCAGCACACCAACGCGCATGTTAGGTTATTCGTTACGAATGAACATCAGTCTTTCTCTTCGTTTGACAAACGTGTCATGGAGGCTGTGACAGTACTAGGAGCAACTAAGGGATACCAAAAAACATTTTTGTGGGTACACTATACTCATGATCCAAGCTTGAATACAAATATAATCGATATAGCAGAAACGTTGAAAGAACATGTCACACAAGTTACCACTAGCATACACTACGACAAAACAGGTGCTCTGTCACCACATCCATCTAGTTATTCTGCATATCGTAGACTATATGCAATTTCCAATCACGTTATCCTACTCTCCGAGATAGCATTAGAAACATTTTCAACTTCACTGTCGGTATCTCCAAACAAACTAGTCGCTATACCCTATCACGTCGATCAAGCTTCAAGAGTGGTCAGAGTAGAGCAACCAACTATGAACATTGTTTCATACGTTTGTACCAATCGATACTATGACAACATCCTACAAATCGTCAAGAACTTGATAAGTTATTCTCGTGTGGATATGACCAAGATAAAAACTACGATTGTAGTATGTAAAGAATCACCACAGTTGATACAAGAACTATCAGACAAAGCAAGAAAACTAGGAATAGGTACTCTAGTCAAAGTAGTGCCTGAAAGTCAACCTAGTTTGATTGACACTGCTAGTATATACGTACATCATCCACTAACCACTGATTTGTACGATCCACTGCTAGTTAGTGCAATGACTCAAGCTGTGCCTATTGTAACAATAGATCATGGATACGCTCAAGAGCTTTATTACCAAAATGATATGGAAGAATACCTAGCCGCTAAGGATCAAATCAAATCGGTGATCAAGAAGCTGATAGAGCTAATCAATATGGATTCAACAAAACGGAAAGAATACGGAGAGCGTCTTGCTAAGATAATCCAAAACCAGAACTCATTAAGTCAAACAGCAAGTGTTGTTCGCAGTACAGAACCAGGTACACAAACAAGACAACTCATGTGTAATCTAAACTACCCATACTCGTTACCCCGTTCTAGAGAAGGATACATCAACTATGGAAGTATCGAAACGTTTGATGGTAGCAAAACTCACGTCTCAGAAGCAAAAATAGGAACTTATAACATCTTGAGTGATCCAACGCTACAAATCAATATTCACACTGACGGCAAGTACGTTGATAGCGTAGGAATGATGTACTATGAAGAAAACGTCATGCATCAATTCTTTATGAACTCGATCTCGAGAAAAATGACTTGGAACTATAAACTCAAACCAACTACAGTAGAGCATGACAATGGTGAAAGTTCAACGATGACATTCGATATTGGATACAAGTACTCTGTCCAACTCACCATGCACAAACATAACGATCAAAGCACATCATGGATAGATATCATGATTTGGATTCATAGTGAGTTGGCGTTACCTGTGGGTGTTATTGGACATTCTGCTAGAAATGTACATTTAAATAGAAATATTGATGAGCCACTACCGTTTGACAAGAATGTCTGGAACGATCATTACGTGGAAGATAGTATATTTGGAACCAAATTCAAGAATAACATTTTCGTCAAAGATGTCCTGCATAGTGACATCTTTATGCGAGATACTAGAACGTGCTTACCCAAACCTGAAGATTGGTCTGATATTGAAGCCAATACACCTGTATGGTATCACGGACCACAAATGATCTACACTGGTATGGCTACTGTGAATAGAGAGCTATCACTACGCATCATACAAGACACTCGTATCGATTTGAAGATTACTACACGTGATGGAAAGAAAACGATATCACCTTCCGATGATCCACGTTTTGCAAAGTTGGTAGAGCGTTTTGTACGCGCAGAAGATGTAAATCCATCAAGTATAGCGATACAAAGTGGATGGCCACCTATACTTGCTCCAATTGTGCCTGGTGGAAAATGGATCATGACACAACCATGGGAGTTTGGCATCATACCCAAACAATGGGCAGAAAACGCTACCAGTGCACTAGGACCAAGTCAAATTTGGGCACCTTCACGGTACGTACGTAAAACGTACACAAAAGCAGGAGTCCCACAAAAAAACATTGTAATTGTACCACATGGTATCATTTCGAATCGCTTCTCAAGAAAACCAAAAGATGACATGTTTCCCACTGCTAAAAAGTTTGTGTTCATGTACAGAGGTGGCATGTTAGCAAGAAAAGGTGCTGATCTATTACTCAAAGCTTTCTTGGAAACGTTTTCTGAAAAAGATCCAGTCACATTACTCATACACGGTAACTATGAAGATTTCCATAAAACTGCGATCGAGAGAGCGATAAACTTTCCTGAGAAAAACGCTCCTCATGTAATCTTCACAAAAGAAATCTACTCTACAGAAGATTCTATTCGTATGTATCACAACGCAGATTGTTTTGTTGCTCCTTATCGATCAGAAGGTTTTGGTTTACCAATTCTCGAAGCGATGGCTGCTAAACTACCTGTAATTGTTACAGCGTATGGACCAGCGCTTGATTTCTGTAACAATGATAATAGTTACTTGGTCAAAGCGCAAGAAGTTGATTGTCGAGATTGGCCATGTGCTGACACTTCTGTGTTTCATCATCGTACTGACGATAAACCTACGTGGTCGAAACCAGATGTGGAAGAATTGAAACGAATCATGAGACATGTGTATGAGAATCAGAAAGAAGCAAAGAAAAAAGCGGTTATTGCTAAACGATGGGTAGAATCGTTTTGGACATGGGAACGTGCTTCGAAAATTCTAGTTACCCAACTTCACAAAGTTATACTTTCAAAATAAGTTGCCGTACAGTCAAGTCGGTCGTCTTGCAGGCAAGATATAAATCAATTTTACTTGCAGATTTTTTACTTTTTCGTTTTTGTATTAAGTTGTGATTTTGGCATTGGCCAAGACGACAAACTTGTTATAAGTTTTATAAAAATTATTTATTGTACATGGCCAAGTCATTTTCTGCGTCCTCCATTGAATTACTTGACGCAAACAGTCCACCCTTTTGTTTTTGTGGTTCAACTTTTGCATTTCGTTTTCTGCATTCTCGTACAAGTTGCTGAAAACTCTCCACAACATTAATTCGCTCTTTCGCTGATACTTCAAAAACAGGACAATCCCCCAAGAACTCTTTCGAGTACTCTTTGACTTGTTTGAGGTCCAATTGTCGTTCTGATTTAATATCTACTTTGTTGACAACTATTACAGCAGGTGGGAACTTGTCAGTATCTCTTATACGAAGAATTTCCTCCACGAAATCAGATATCGTTTCTAGTGACTTTTTATCTGTGCAGTCGGTGACAATATAAAATGCAAAGCAACTACGCATATAACTTGCACGAAGGGCGCGGAACTCTTCTTGTCCTACCGTAGTTATAATTAGTACTGTACCATACCTGCTGTATCAAGAATTTCGAGGTACACCGCTTTTGCATCTACTAATGTTTGGTGATAATAGGTATCTTCACTAAATCGTTAAGAAAATAACCAGAAAGTGTACATAGTGGGATCAAAATCATCAACGAAGTCGTTTTGGATAAGACGAATTGTTAGTGCTGACTTTCCAACACCACCACCTCCAATTATTGCGATACGAAACTCTTCTCTTTGCATGTTGGCTCGAACTTGACAGGTTCTTGTCAGAATTGTTTGTGTTCGTTACGAGAGTTGACAGGATAAAATTAGGTGTATCGCACAGAGTTCATTGCGACAAACAAGCTTTTCCAAGCGAACAATAGGTTATCGTTAAAATTCTTTATGTTTACCAAACTACAACATTTTCTATTGATTGCAACCAGTTACTTGGTTAAGGGAAGAAGGCTCTTCCGACCGACTTGGCAAAGATGATTTCTAGCAAACACCCTTAATGCAGTCTAGATATTTTGGCTCTTGATGCAGTTTCTGTTTGGCTGATTTCTATGACTAAACTAGCCACAAGTTTACAAAGATTTATGAGTTTTAGTGCTGCGTGACTGGTAAGTGCTTTATTTTAACAAAGAAATCAGCTATCAGATTTCTGATGTTTTTTCAATGGTACTTTATTGGTGTGCCATCATACTACTTCTAGTTAATGTAAGAAGACAGGATGACACCGTCGGCTGTTTACGTATCGCCCTTTTCGCTCAAGTCTTCTCAACGCAGACACAATAATACACACAACAGAAACAATGACCACAACGCTTAGTGCCAGCGATAGCATGTGGGATTTCAGAAGCCAAGTCTTCCTTCAAGAGAAAGCAAAGATGGCTGTAGTAGTCAGCGGCCAAGTCGTTAGCCGCAAAAAGAAGACCGCAACCTTCAGCGTATCCAAGTTTGACTTGTTCATGAACCCTAAGATGTCTAAACAACGGCGGTCAGAGAAACCTGTAAAAATGACAAAACAATGTCCTGCCAAAGTCCACCGTACTAAGATCACTATCACAGAGTTAGTTAACAAAATTGAGGACAATACTCTACCTAACGATCGCATACTTCTCACTTGCTTCCTAGGATGGCGCCAACAACACTAAGCTTATAAATACCATTTACGACTGAGAGTTCATAATATCTTCCATTGTGTCTACACAAGCGTTAACTTCTGGGTCAACAGCGCTGTTTACACACTCCATAACATCTAACGCGTTTGCTTTGTTGAACACATCTGATGAGTTCACTTGATGTTGTTTGGCCAAACAGTTTTGTACTTGTCTAAAACAAAAATTTAACCTCATACAAGTTGTCCACTTCATGTAGGCGACGTACTTATCGTCCATACTCTTTTTTTGATCGACTGCTTCGGCCATCTGTAACGATTCCCACGCACAATCGCGTACAGTAATATCATTGAGTTTGGTAAAGTTGTATTTTGCTTGTTGTTCACTATCTAGAGCGATTGGATCTGGTTTTTGGCCTCGTAGGTGTTTTTGAAAAATTTTGTACGCTGTTCCTTCTTTGTGAAGAAATTCCATGTGATTTATGTATTCTTGTTTTGCTTTGATTGTCGAGTCATCGCTTTTGAAGCATGTTGCAATTTTGGTATCGTCTATATCTTTTTTAGGTTCGTGTGGTAGACATTTTCCAGCATCAGAGTCTATATTTGCTAATAAACACGACAAATATCTATCTGCGCTTGGTTTGTCTGGTTTTACGTAAATAAAGTGCTGTATATGTACCTGATATGCTGTTCAATTCTTTCTCGCACTTATTCACAGATACAGCGTTCACTTTGTACAAATAATCTTCATGTGAGTGTTGCATTTTTTTGCAAGTTACAACTGGTAAACCTTGCTTCAAACAACTTTGTCTTCATGCTACGGTTTCGTTTCGTACAACGGTGCTGTGTGAGCACAAGGAATGCACACACGTTTTCGTACATCACACAAACAGAGGTGGAGCTACGAGGACCACTGACGAAAGAACAACATGCAGCGAAAGCATACACAGAATTAGTTTCATCTAGAAAGGCAGATGTCGAGTTCTTTACGTCATTTCTCGAATTCTGTAAAACAACAGATCGACATGAGCTATTATCGAGAGTATGGTCAGATATAAAAGATTTACAACTTGTGCCAAACAAAACGCTACTATACAAATTGAATCGACTCGCATCGAATCCAATAGTGCTATATGAAATGTTTGTAAAAGCAGAAGAACTCAATATAACAGTACGTCGCCACAAATCAACTCACAAATATAGTTGACGAATAACATGTACACAAAAATAATAGCAGCGCTACGATTGATCGATGACTCACAAAAGATTGTTCATATCGTGTCCTCGTTGGAAACAAAAGGGATTTTAACACCATGCTCGCAATTCGTAGTAGAAGATTTCTTTCGTTCTTGCGCAGTTAGAAGAGATTACGAAAGTGCACTATTTTTACAGGATTACATCGAACGACACAACATGAAAAAGAGCGCAGTCATTATTGAGAGTTTAATATTTTTATTCACGCAACAAGGTGACATCAAGAGAGCGACGGATCTGTTCCTAAACCACAACGTCAATCTACACGAATCAACGCTCAAATCTATCATTGAAAAATGTTCAGATCCAAACATGGCTCTTACACTGTACGGAACAATCAAGAAGGGAGATTACTTGCTAGATACAACAGTCGGTTTCGCAATAATTCAAATGTTTGTTCGTTGTGGGTTGTTAGACGCAGCACTAAAAGCACTACCAACGTTAATGAAGCGTACCATGATAGATTATCACTCGTACAACTTTTTAATGAACACGTGCTTGGAAGCAAGACTTGTTCGTGAGGGACTCGAAGTACATGAACTATTCCACAAGCAAAAAGGATTTATGGAAACTGTATCAACAAAAACATCACTACTGAAGTTGTACCTGGCTATACAATCGCATGAAGATGCAGTTACGCTGTTCCAAGATATGAAAACAGAAGGAACCTTTCCTGACATGAATTTCTGTACAATACTATTGGAAGATTTAGTACAAGCGAACGATTTGGCGTCGAGTATTGTTGCCAAGTACATGTACAGTTTACCAAAAGAATATATGACGATAACAAGTCTAGAAGCGTTGATCAAGTATGAAACGCAGTTTGAACAGTACGACAAGGCGGTCGAGTTACTAAAAACGTGGAGAGAACCGTTAAAAATCGATGAATTGACGTACTTGAAGATTTTAGCATCCATAGAAGTGTTTGATGAAGAGATTATGCATATTGAGCAAAAAATGTTCTATCATGACACAAATGAAACAATTGGAACGCAATTGATATGGTTACAAGTGCGACAAGGTAAATGGCAACGTGGGTACGAAAAGTATGTAGAGTTTGTGAAGAACGGCATGAAACCAAGTGCGAAAACGTTTATCACGTTACTAGAAGGAGCAACAACGCAAGAACAACTCGAAAAAGTACGCGAAGAAATTCGTGTACACGGCATAGTAGATATAGATTTATATAATGCAGCACTAAAGGCTTGGAATCGATTTTCAGACTTTAAACTAGTGGAAAAAGTATTTTATTTGGATAAAGGTGATTTGATACCAAACTCTAGATCGATAAAACACTTACTAGAAGCACTAATAATAAACAAGAGAGCGAAACGAGGACAAAAATTATTGAGATGGTTACAAGATAATAACTGTACTATCACACTAGATTCAATGCGAGATTTTATACAATTTTTCGCACATTGCAAGTTCCCT
>JAESGV010000858.1_pt1 | contig 13123 bp, 14 predicted proteins | sample 9269781 | NCBI WGS metagenome assembly JAESGV01 (sample SAMN15741586, study PRJNA653496) | algae metagenome | isolation source: Tildeniella torsiva UHER 1998/13D and co-occurring heterotrophs from... | place: Slovakia: Slovak Paradise National Park, Hrabusice, Kosice Region | collected 2000-01-01 | reverse complement strand
TCAAATGTGTATATGGAATTCGCTATTGTGTATCGTACGAGAGTGTCATAACCGTCAACAACAAGTGAGTGCCATGTGTTTGTCATGACAAGTGATTGTTTGATTAATAAATATAGACAAAAGTAAAGAATACGATTTATTATTTGAACTTATCATCAATTAAACTTTGATGTAACGTATGAACCATGCCAAAACGAAACTCTCCACAAAAGTCTTCTAGAAAATGCTCTATAGCATAAGTTCTAACAAGTATAATATCTCCAGGTTCATATGGAATCTTAATGCCAAGTTCAGGATGTACTAAATCACCTCCTGTAAACTCACCGAAGCAAGTAAAGACACTAAACCCATTCTTTGCATCTTTCAAATCTCGGTGACGAAGTACTCGTGCTAAATACAAAAGTACAAATCCAGCAAAGATATCGTATTCGTTCTTGCTCTCACTAGAGGTATCAATGCATGATTTGATTGATGACTTCCATGCATCACTACTTCTACTCACAGCATCTCGCATTTCTTCGTATGTTTGAGGGTCAGCTGCTAGGATAAGTTTTGCAGCTTTTTCTTTTAACTCTGCTAATGCAAATTTGATCTCCATTGCCTTTGCATAGGCGTGACACTTGCCATTGCAAATTCCATTTGCTGATACAATACGACTAGATCCCTTTGCTTTATCATACGCTAACATGTACCATTCTAACATGTGGTAAACAGTCATATCATCATCATGCTCATGTCTCATATCATCTTTGTTACGACTAGGCTTGGTATACAAAATGGCAAATTCCTTGAGTAACTGCGTAATGCGTTCAACAAACGTGGTAGACAAAATCCCTTTAGCACGAAGATATAAAACCTTCCCTTTTTCATCGTATCCAATATGACTGGATTGTGGGTTTAGTAATGTACATTGTTCGGCAATAGCGTTTTCAATACTTCCGTCTCGTATATCATACTTTTTCTTTGGCCTATCACGTAATTGTTCGTAGCGAATATGAGTAAACTTTTGAGCCATGTAGTCTCGCGGGAAAATAGTTTTGTACAAGTACTCCATTTGAGTAATAAATCGTTTGCTGTGCTTCTTGCGATTACTTGTACACCACCGTTTCAGTTGAGAGTCAGTCTTGCGTAGTGGATTTAATAATTGTACCTGTAGTGAGTTTTGAGGATACGATTCAAAGACTCGCCATAGATGGTCTGGATAGTGATCTTGAAGTTGAATGTTCAAAAAGTTGGTGACCTTGTTGTGTTCTCGTAGTATATCTTTGTCGAAGATTACACTCATAGTGGAATCTACTGTCGATAACTCCTGCAGTCCTAACATTTTCGATCGACGACAATGATCAACACTCTCAAGCTTGATTTCAGCTTTGATATTTGTTGAAGCGGTTTGTAGTGGAACCAGAGTTGGTTTTGTTTGATCCAAAACGGATTTGTATCGTTTTTTAGTCGGTGATGTTACGGGTGAGAGTGTATTCACATTTTCTTTGTTGTGTGAATTTTTTAATGACAGAACCTTTGTTACCGATGCGTTTTTACGGAACTCTAAAATTGTTATTGTTTGTAAATGATAACATACTCGCGTTAAAATTTTGTTTTGGTGGTATATAGTCTACATCGGTGGCATCATCAGGTTCGCTGGTGTTGAGTGTATCAGCTCCACCAAAATAATCATCGTCACCGTCAATTGCCAACTGGTTATGGATGCTTGCATTTCGTTTTCTCTTGTTACTTATTGTAGTTGTATGTTGTGATGCAGTATTCGCGAGTTGTGAATTTTGTTGGTTATTATTGTTAATTTGTGGTTCTGGCGTAGTCTTATTTTGTGGCCCTATGGTTATTTTATGTATTTAACATACTGTTTTGCTTTGACAGCTGTACTCGAATACCTTGGTTACGAACACCACGGATGTGGGTCGGTCGACGACGTCTCTCTTCACAATCATCGGCCATATCTGCTCCTCTCTTACTGTGTAGTGTTTAACACAATAATACTTCCTTGGAATGTACGTCAGATTTAGTCGTACCAGGTGTATCGCAGGTATGTAACTGTGATGCTCTTTGAATAGCGTGTGCGTTGTTTGGAAATGAAGATGTCAAAATCGTAACGCTTTGAAAAAAATGTGTGGTGTAACGGTAACTTTATAGTTGTCTAATAATTACAAGTTTATTAGTCGATTTCTACAACTTGTACGTTGCTTACAGTACATGGTGGTACAATGGTACGTGGTGCTTCTGCTTGGGTACGTCTGGGTCTTGTTCGTACCATGTAGTTTCTTGCAACTGGTCGTCCATCTGCATTGCTGAAGACACTAACCAAGAAGTGGAACTGAGCGGTGCAGTACTTTTGATTGTACGACAAGATCAATGGAAATTTCAAGTATGCTGTGTAGTGACCTCTGCCAGTAACCTTCCAAGTAGTGTTGTTGCCAAAGTTGAGAATGAACTCTTCTCGTGTGAGGATCTTGGTCATCGATCGCGGTACATTTCGTACCTGCCTACCATTGTATTGGTAAGTGACAAGATGTCCAAAAAGCTCATCAAACTCTTGCGCCATCATGGTTACACCCTTACAGTGACGTTTGAGTACATTCATGCCATATGGGTTACTAGCAGTAATGGCTCGATGGAGTTCTTCCGAGAGTTGTGTTTTGAGGAAGCGTTGACGGACACTGTACACCATATCGTCATCATCGTTGACAATAATAGGGACTTGGATGCGTGCTGATAGTTGTGTGGCAAATGCCTCCTTGTACTGGTCTGGAACCTGGATTGCAAACAATCGCTCCTGTTGAGCGGGTTTACTGAGGTGGCCCATGGTTTGTTGTAGTTCAGGCTCCACTCGAATGCGATTGCCTAATTGATTAAATATGGTAGTGAGTAGGTCTCCCTCAGTACGTTTGGTGTTGTTGGTAAGAGAGTCGACAATTAATGATACTGTGCGCATGGTTGTTTGTTTTGCGAGTTGGTGTTGTTCATCATCAAAGCGTTTGCGTTTTTAACGTTGTATTTTTGGACGCCCGCACGTCACAGCTATCAACCTTTTTTATTATTTAATCTTCTTGGTGAACTGCAGAATATGCTCCTGTGTAGTAGGAGAACCACGGTTTATTTTTACATCGGCTGGCACTTCCAAACGTGAATGGCCCGAGATATTTTACGACTTGTACGTCCGCTGCTGGAAAATTAAACATGAGAAACACACCCACACCACTGTGTCCATTCGTAGAGAGAAACATTGCTGAAGAGCACTTTACACATTCGTTTAGTACTCTGTTGGCAACAGAGCTCGCTCACCAAAGTGCACAAGTTAAGCAAAAGAAGCGTAAACACATACAAATCGACTTGAACAAGCTCTATGCGTGGCAGACGATCTCACAACACACTGATAAGCTCCTAAGAAACTTGTTATTCAGTGCTGACTTGAATCCAATGATAGAGGGAGACATTCTAAGAGGAGATACTACCGAGTTGATACGATTGGCGCACTATGAGTATGTGCACCAACGTAAGGCTGTTAAGCAAGGTCGCAGGAAACATATCCAAGTGTCCTACAATCTATTATACTGTTAATACAAATTTTACCTAGAACAATGTAGATAATGAAAATTTAAAATACACTAATACGATGAATTTAACAAGATAAGTTGTGTTTATTTACATTCTGTGGGTTCCCTCTCTGATGTGCTTTTTCTTGTAGTGATGGCCTACGACGCCACCAACTACAGCGCCCACAACTGTACCAATTCCAGGTACGACACTTGCAACTACTGCACCACCAATAGCACCCTTAGCTGTTTCGTGCTTGTGGGTCTTCATTGGTGCTGCATTGGTTACGTATACTGTTCTTTCTGTGTGTGTATGCATTTTTTGTTTGTATCGTTTGATTTGTTTGTTTACTTTTCTATACTTGAAACACTGTCCCTTCGTGTTGATTTTATACTCGTATTTGTGATCAAAAATAACTCATGTTTGCGTTATTTTTGACCTGTCTTACAACACTTTACAATATCTTAACAAGAACATAGCAACCAGAAGGTTCTAGTTTCTGGTAGTAGTTTGGGATGAATGAAGTGACTGAGAACCCTAATCGCTCGTACAATTTTACTGCTCCAGTGTTTGTTTCTAATACGTTCAAATATGCTTCTACAACACGTGGCTGCTCTTTAGCAGCCCTTAGTATACGTTTTACAAGTGCTGTACCGATTCCTTTTTGTCTGTAATCATCCAAAACAACAAGTGTCATGATATTGATTTTGTATGTCGCTAAATCTTTGTCTTCTAGTCGACACGCTACCGCAGCGATTGGTTTATTGTTATCGTAAACAATAAATGAGAATCTATCACCAAAGTAAACTATTTGTTCATAAACGCGTTTTGAGTATACAACTGGAAGTACAGCTTCGTTTAGAGCTTTCAAATCTGCAATGTTCTTCGAGTTTGTAGTTTTGAGTGTGAACGAGTCCAAGATGTCAGAGTTAGTCATGTATTTTCTGTTGGATGACTTTACAAGCTGCAACTCTGTAAAACAGAAGGCTCTGGCTGGGAGCTTCAAATGTTTTCATAAAATATATCACTGTCACTATAATCACTTCACTTTCTGCACAACAGCTGTCCAGTTCCAACTGGTTCTTCTTCTATAACCTATATTAAACTTGTAATATAGGAATAGGAGTTGATTTTTTTTCTTACATATCTGCCCACCTTCAAACAACAATATACTTTCATAGTATAATTAAAATATATTTGCTTATTAAAAGTATTTTATTCTAATAAATAATATTAATAATTCAAATTTTAATAATAACATTAAATATAATAAGCATTATTTTCAACAATTAAATTAATATTAAAAGTATATATGAAAAATTAATAACGTTTTTTAATATTTTAATAAGTAATTTTTATTTAATTAATCTTTAATAATAATTTCAAATTTTACAATATATTAATTATAATTATAATTTTATACTTTTATATTAGATAATTTACTTTATTAATTATTATTATATAAAAATTTATTATTTTTTATATAAAAGTTTATATAATAAAAATATTGTTAATCTATTAGATATATATTACATAAATTCTAATATATAATTATTAAAATTATAAACAGATTTTAAAAATACATTTATTATTATCAACTTTAAAATATAAAAAAAGAATATATTAGAATATAAAAACATTATAAAAAATATTACATTATAAAATATAATAAAAAACTAATATTTAATATAACTTTAATAAAATATAGAAGAAAAAATATTTTTAACTATTTAGTACAAAACTTTTATTAATTTTAATATATAATATAAATGTATTTTTGTATAATAATATCTTTACAAAAGCAGTAATATACATTTATTTAATTATTAGTCATAAATAACTTTTTTATAATATAATTTAAAATTAAAAAGTAAATATCTATAATTAAATATATATATTAATATTTTTAAAGATATATATTATTACTTTTATTTAAATATTATTAAATATGTTGAAATTAATATATTACTAAGTTATAAACCTGTAAATTTTATAAAAATAAATAAATAACTTATTTAAAAAAAATTATTTAAATAATTTTTATTAACAATATTATAAAATAAAATTATAAACTTAATTTGTAATTTTAATATTTTTAATTCTTATATTTATTATTTAATATATTAACTATTTATTTGAAAAATAATTATAAAAATGGTAACTGTTACTTATAGTTGTTATTATTGTATTATTAATGTTGTTTTTAAATTTAATAAACAATATTTAAGAAGAAGACACAGAAATAAAAAGCTTACAAATCAAGTATAATATATTTGAACTGGATGTTAACTATTAAATAAATTTTATATCACAAAAACTTGTCCTTGTTGCTTGTATATACATATTACATCTCATAAGTGAGTATGTATCAAAGTACCCACTCCATGCAAAAGGCTTATTTATCAAATCTTTTCTAAAATTAATCGAAAAGACATCTCGTAAAAAAGCAGTAACAGATGGATACAAATCTTCTCCCAATTGTAAATATTGGAATTCATCTGATATTTCTATTTGTACATCATTTTTGAAAAACAAAATTTTTCCTATTTTTTTATTGTGTAGTAAACCTACAGTGTCATTATCATTGTATGAACTTAGTCATTGCGCCTTATTTTGTTTTGTTTTATTATCAAACACGATATCATCATCGGCAGGCCAATCAATCAATTTTGATTGCCAACCAATCATACCTTTATTATATCCAAGTGGCGCTAATTTTATACCTATCTCTTGCCCATACGTCCGAACAAGTTTTAATTCAAAATAAATCGATTCGTGCAAATCGTGTAATGGATCATACTTGAATTGTACAATACTTCTTAGATTCCTCTCTGTGTTCAAACTCATACTTATGTTATCCAATGTGTACATATCATCCCCTAATGAAATGACATGTTGATGATGAATCAAATTCTCATCCCAATTGTCAGTACCATCTACCTCTTGTGTACCTATCATAAACTCAGTGATATCTCGCGTAAGAACTGGTTTCATACAATACAAGATTTCAAAAGTCAAAGTATCATTTGGTAAAAATACATTTCCATACACTGACACAGTGTTGTATGTGCAATGATCACTGTAATTTATCCATCGTTATTGTATTGATTTCTTTATAAATGTCATTGTTAGATTTTAATTCATCAATTTCACACTCATAAACGCATTGGTGATACCGTAATTTGAGTACACTAGTAGTTGTACATTTCCCTTTGGTTTGGCGACTATAACAAACCTCCAGTTATAAAAGTTTTCACTAGATAGTCGTCAAAGTAACAATGTGCTAAAATGACGAATTTCCCAACGCATAGTCGTCGTGTTCCCAGATTGTTTGACAATAGTAATGTCATCATCGCGATAGTACTTGAAGAACTTGAATTGTGTATAGTTGAGCACAGAATGAGTATATATAATGATATTGGCGGTTAATGTGTTATCTTGAAGGACACCTGTTGCCAAATCAGTTGGTAGTACGAGTACATCGTAACCACGTACTTCTCCTGGGTCATATGTATGGTAAAACGAGTTTGAAGCTCTTGAACACGACCGGTGTGCATGATTTATAACTTGTATCGCACAGTGCGCGGATGTTGTGTCCTCCATATCGTCTAATGCAATGTGAAAAGATAATCCGTCTATTGTTTTGCGCATGATTACACTCCAAAGCACTTGTCCAACGCATACTTTATCTGTTTCGATTCTATTGGGTTGGTCTGCAAAGTTGGTAATATTCCATTGAAATTTGATAGTCTTGTCGTCAAGCTTATCGAGTACGAGCATCTTATGTTCTGACATTCGTTTCATTCGCTTGCGAGGTGGTTCTGCACTACTTGGTCTGTGCAGTTGCATCATGTTCAAATAGTGTTTTTAGTTGGCCTTTTTCGTTTTATTTTTAACTTGACATACCTGCCTAATTCAAGTTCTGAGCTAGTTGATGTACAGTAAATTCCGGACATTCACTTCAACAAGACATTAATGAAGAGCAGCTATGTAACACTTTAATTTAATTATGCCCAAGCACTCGACCTTGACCTTTATTTGCCCAAACATCTAGCTGTTCAGTTTGTGTACTTGTTCCACGAACGTCTTCAAGTTTACCACGTATCCAAGAAGTAAAATTTAATATTGCAGATGGAACAACACCCTTTTGATCAGTGTTTGTTTGGCCATCGAACGGTAGTGGTGTATAGCCATCAGACGATGTATCAGAAGGGTAATAACATCGTAGTTTGGTCACTGTCAAAGGAACAAACCGTTCTACCACTCCAACAAGGGTAGAAAATACAGAGTTCTTGTGTATCATCAACACAAAGATGTACCCTGCCACGATGCCTGACAAATGGCCTAAAAATGATACTCCAGGCATAAGTACCGAACTAATGAGTAAAACTACCCATGGATAAACTCTTGCACTCACCGAGTACATTCCAAATAGACTACGAGTAACAGGCGAGTGACTCACACTAATGATCATGTACGAAAATAATACTCCACTATACCCGATACCACATTCCGTATCGATCATGAAAAAGCCGCCTTTTGGGTCGTTTAGTTTTAAGACATCCAAAATGATAAAGTTGAAAAACATATCGACCAGTGATGTGCCAATAGATAACAGTACTGTACAGCAAAACATGTATATCGTTCCGAGTTTATGCTCTAAAAAAACGCACAAACTTAATAAACCCATCATGTTGAATAAAATATGTAGTATGTCTTGGTGAAAGAATATATGCGTTATTAAGCGTTTTATATCTCCCTCTTTAATCGCTGGATAATAGAAACAAATCGCATACGAGCTTGGCCAATTGAATAGTGCTCGTATCAGCCATATAAAAGTACATATAATTAGAATGCTCCGCGTGAAAAGTGGAATCGCATTAAACCATATATTAAATCGCGTTGTTAACGATACGCGTGCACCTGGTGTATTGTCAGTGGGCGTAGGTCCAAATATGTTCATGCGTGGTTTGTTTTGTTACGCTCGAGCAAGGAACTTCCACGCTTATCAACTAACACGAGTACACCGAATACATCATAGGAAGAACTTCATTCCACAACCTAGCTAAACAGAGTCTCAAATGAGGATATATTTGCTGCAAGAGTGCTTGGATGGGCGATTATTTGGCATGTGATTGAAATATTCACACAGCCACTATTTCTACAAGGACGTATAGCTTAGATTAGAGGTGGGCAAGTGACTGCTGATGTCAGCTCGTGCGGTATAAGGTCAAGGATTTAAAGAATAGGAAACAAAAAAGAATTGAACAGGATACAATCGGGTTTGAACCGATGACCTAGTGATCTGCAGTCACTTGCTCTACCACTGAGCTATGTATCCATCTCGATGTTTGAATAATGGACATTTAGCATTGATCTCGATGTCAACATAGTTACAGGTCACCACGCAATTTTTACCTTCTAATTAAAGCTTGTCGTTACAACCAAGCACTTCACGAACTGTCAATCGTTTCTTGTCAACATGGGCAACACAAGCCGTCCTCAAACGTCACGAGCTGTTTTCAAAAAAGAAGTACAGCGTATGTCACACATTCCAATACCTGGCAGTGTTCGACACAACTATCCAGTCGACACTCAAACACGCTTATTTCAACTAGGCAGTTGCCAGACACAAGACACAATTCGAAATGATTGCATTATGGACGAAAAAATTCTACAGGGAGACAAAATAGTTAAAATTGCCGGTGGATTCACACATCTAGTCATTCTAACGTGTATGTTGTCTATATTCAACTAACTAATGTATACAGCTCAAGGTCGTGTTTTCATGCTTGGAGAAAACGAATGTCAGAAAATGGGAGTTGATGGTACTTTTGACAATGGTAAACGCACACCGGCGTTACTAGAAATGAAAGACGAACATGGTAACCAACTCTTTATATGTGATATCGGCGCCGGTTATCACCACTCTATGTTTTTAGCATACTTTGACCAAAACCAATACCAAGTATGGGGTTGTGGAAGCAACTCACACCATGAAATTGGTGATAACATTGGATCTAATTTGAAACCAACACATATCAAACAATATGACGACAAAGATGTAATCAAGATACGTTGTGGATACTATAGTTCTGTATTCATCACAAGAAACGGTAAAGTGGCGTGCCGTGGTATGAGAACACCAACACCACATGATCTAGAAGCACTTGATGAAGAATTTATTGTAGAAGCCGCAAGTGGTTATAGTTACCACATCTTTATGAATGCTGAAGGCAAATGCTTTGTTCACGGTGATAATGGAACTAGTCAACTAGGAATCACTGGTGATCGTGCCGACACTATCAAGGTTCTTACTCCTATGATTGACAAACGAGTCATACTAGGTCATGGTTCTTATAACCACACTGTGTTAATCACAGATGATGGTGAACTCTATACGACTGGTGATACTGGTTATGGTAGACTTGGCCGTAACGTTGGTAACAAGTCGGCAAAAGGTATTGGTAGAGTGAAACGTTCTATTCAAGGAAAACCTGTACGTAGTGCAAGCGCAGGTGGTTACCATACAATCATCTCTACATGGGATGGTGAAGCCTATGCGTGTGGTCACTCGTCGTTTGGACAGCTGGGTACTCGTCTAGATGACTATGATACCAACTACTTGGCCAAGGTAGATACTTCACGATGGGAGATTGATAACAAACCTGTGTATATTATTCAAGCTTGTGCCACAGGCTGGGGTAGCTTTTTGCTAGAGAATTCTTCAAGAGGACTAGAGATTCCAATATTTAAAGGTATTGGCAAATTGTACAAACAACTCAAATCAGAAGACAATCCGTTCTTTGATCTTGATATTAAAGTTATGTAGTTTTTGTAACTGTGAGGCCAACTTCGGATGTGACGTTTGAAAGCAAACAAAAAAGCAACATCTACGATGGTGAGGAGGACAATCTCACCTAGTACTCCGACGACAACTAATGATACCGAGTTAATGTCGACAACGAATGTCGATCCAGTAACCGAGCCAGTAACGTCGCGACAAATAGGCACTCCATCGACAGATCCAATATACAAACACTGGCCAGGAAACAACCGATTACTCTTTGGCGGACGAGTGATTTTCGGTCCTGACAAACTCCTACTAATATCTATCCTTCTCATAATTGTTCCCACACTAGCGTTCCCGGCTCAAGTATGGCCGTATTTTATTCTAAACCAACACCCAGCTCTTACAGCTGTAATCATCTTCATTAGCGTCGTTGGACTCATCACCGTCGCTGGTTCACTATTTATCACAGCAGGAAGCGACCCTGGTATTATCCCTCGCAAAGAGATGGTTTGCTCCAACATTTACCAACATGAATCAACTCTAGTGAACCAATGTGGTGAGGTTGTCAATAGAAACGAGGCAAGTCAACAACAAATCAAACCAACTGGTGATTTATCCAGTAAACTATTACCGCCAACGTACCAAACAGTACACGTCAATGGAGAGGCAATAGCATTAAAGTATTGTTACACGTGTCATATCTATAGGCCACCAAGAGCCTCACATTGTCCACGATGTGAAAACTGCGTTGAGCGTTTCGATCATCATTGTCCTTGGACAGGAACATGTATCGGCAGAAGGAACTATCGTTCATTCTCCGTGTTCACCACGAGCTCCACAATTATGTGCATATTTGTTATGGCTATTTCAGTCGTGCAAGTTGTACTCGTGAGTATTGAAGAATATACAATGGTACCAGCTCAACAAGATGGAGGAATAGCGTTCGCGCATGTACTTCAACGCTGCCCAGTTGCCATATTATTGTTTTTCTATTTTATTGGAATAACAATCTTTACAGGAAGTTTGGCAAGTTTCCATTCATACTTGATATGCACAAATCAAACGACATATGAAAACATCAAAAAGAGAAATCGTAACATGTACACAAAGGGTGTACTTGGAAACTGGAAAGAATTCTTGTTCATGAACAGATGGCCACGTGCGCTGAGTATTCGTAACAGGTTACCTGAACCTGTAAAACTAAATGTAGAAGTTTAAATTGTATAATATATTACTTTATAACAACAGTTTGTACAGTTAGTGTTTGCGAAGGGCTCCCTTTGCGTTTTGGAGTTGTGCAAGGTTAATTTGCATTCCCATGGCTGGCATGAATTTTTTTGGTGGTACTGCCTTTTCTACTGGTTTTTCCAACTTGAAACTATCAACGTGTTTGATGTTGGAAATGCTTTCATTGGCATCTTGTTGCTCGGCGAATGTGAGCAGCGATTTTGTAGGTGTGAGGTGAGATTTGTTCTTGCGTGACTGCTTGATACCGACACGTCGCACATGCTCCAACTTTGGTTTGGTGATTGGCTTGGGATTGTCGAATTTTAACTTTTCTACTACAACTGGTTTTGCTGCGGCAACTGATGCTACAACAATTGGTTGTGGTGTTTGTTGTACAACAGGCAGTGGTGCTTGTGCTTGTACAACAGGTTCTGCGACTGACTGAAGCTGGATGGCAGGTTCTTGTGGAGATGAGAGCACGACAATTGGTACTTCTGGTTCTGGCATCAGAGCGACTACAACTGGTTCTTGTGGTGCTACTTCAACTGGTTCTTCATGTACAACCACTTCTACTTGGGGTGAGGCTGGCTGTGTTGCTGGTTGCTCTTGTACGGTACTTGTGAAGAGCGAGTACACCCAATAACTGAATGTGATTAAGAATGCTGGTAGTTGCATCGTTTTTTGTTGACGTTTTGTGCTTCAAACATCAGTGTGTTCCACTATTTAACAAAATCTGGAGTAATCCATATTAAGGACTCATTTCAAATATGGATTACTAGAGTTACAACTTAGCAGGTCCAAAACCAATTACGAAAAGCACGCACCAACGGCATCGCACATGCTACAACGATAAGATTAAAATGCAGAAAGCTTTTATTTGGGAATAAATTCGATAAATGAAAATACAATTGTCAACTCGCCAAACATACCAGTAACGTAATCGTCGTCTTTCTTTACGGCACTTGGTGATTTAAGTACTAATGTATAAATCTGGTTTGGATCTTGCGTCTCAGACACGAACATTGCTCTCAATACTCCAAAATCGATTGGAAAATCACACATCTTTTCATTCTTTCCAATCAAGTCCCAATCCATAATGGTTACGTCGACAACGGAATAGTAACGTGAAACACTAAAGGTAGCGTTTTCGTTTTGCAAGTACCATTCTGGATTCAAATTTTTCTTCATGGTCTTGGTTTTGTAGCTTGGTTTCTCAAGTATACCAAAAGTAACGTATGGATCACTAAGTCCATTCTTATCAAAAGCAGCCAACTTGGTCGCTTTGATTGTATGTAAAAGAACGTTAAATGATCCTTGCGATTTGTAAATCTCTCTTTGTGTGTCATTGTACATGATACTATTGTCGAGTGCTTTACCAAAACTTGCTTGTTCTTGACAAAACTCAAATCGGCGAGCTTTAATGTTGGCAGAAAATCTTGGCTCATTAATTTCATCGGTGACTTGTCTCATCCATTCTTTTGGGAAAATGGGATGCTCTTCAGGATTTAAAAGTTTGACCTTGTTGTACTGGTGGTTAGCGATGCGTACAATTTC
>JAESGV010000857.1_pt1 | contig 13127 bp, 14 predicted proteins | sample 9269781 | NCBI WGS metagenome assembly JAESGV01 (sample SAMN15741586, study PRJNA653496) | algae metagenome | isolation source: Tildeniella torsiva UHER 1998/13D and co-occurring heterotrophs from... | place: Slovakia: Slovak Paradise National Park, Hrabusice, Kosice Region | collected 2000-01-01 | reverse complement strand
ACGCTGCTGCTATTCCAATCGCAAAGAGCAGAATCACTACGATGATGGCCACACGTAGCTTCATTTCAAAGATCTGCCTGGTTGACAATTTTTAGCAATTATTTTTAGTCTCTTGCTTGACCGAATTAAGCAGACTAGTGCGAAGAGAGATTAGAACGGTCTTGTACTGCTGTAATACAAGTTATTTAATGTTTCTCCAATTTCCATAAGCTACCGTAGCATCCCAAGTAGTAGGCTGCTTTTGCGCATGTACTTCCACACGTGTTGTCATTAATACACATTTTACCTTGGCAATACTCTGCGGTACAGTTCCATGACTGCATACAATATTTTATCTGTGGGTTGGGTGCTGGTATGCACTGACATTTGTCTGAATTTATTTGCCAAGTGCCGGACCAGAATTTTGAGGTACACTGTGGATGTAAATAGTTTGTGAGTGTAATTGAGCTTCCAACTACGCCACAGACCAAAAAGCACAGAGTAAGCAGGGTTAGGATGACGTTTGATTGCATCTTTTACAAGACTTTGCAGTAAACCAGGTTATTACAAGAAAGAGTTGAACTTCGAGTGTGCTGATATGTAACAGTTGAACTGATTCTTTCGAAATTAAATGTATTGGCAACCAAAAAATTTTGCTCCAAATGTCGATAACATTCCAATTGTGCCAATAACTTGCAAATCTTTCTAATACATCATATACATCACAGCCAGTCAGTCTACGGAAAGAAAAGAATTAAAATAACCTGTTTTCTTTCAAATCGAACTTTATGAGCTGGTTAGAAATTTCGATTGCGCTAGATTTAAATCGAAATATGCATAATCCTCTAGCAAGTCGCATGTAAGTATTGGTCTTTGCGAAGCCATCAATCATATTTCGCCTGTGAATAGCTCTTAATGGTATTTTGAAAATTGGGCTTTTCGCTGTAAGGTTGTGCTGTCAGTTGCTCGAGGTTCATTTACGTTACCAACAACTAAGAAACCTTTTTCAACAAAGAACCCACGATGGCTTGGAAGAAGTCCTCTTCAATTAGCAGACGAAGCTCTGCGTTCACAGGTTCATCGTTCGACACACGAAGCACTGATCTATCGTCGTCTAGAAACAAAACCAAGAATATATGGTACTCGCTAGCCTGCAAATGCTACAAACAGGATCTTATCCCAGTGTTTTTAGCAATTATTTTTTGTTTGGCGTGCCTCACAGTTTGCCTGGTGACGTACTTTGTCGTGGAACAAACGGAAAAAACACAACTACAAGTGGCTCTAAACAGTACAAGCAATGATGTCATGAAAGGTAACATATTAATTAATTTACTAACATTCAGAACTCCAAGGTGCGATGAATAATGTACTTGTCTCATTGGATTACATTTACGGTTTCTTCCAACAGACTTATCCAACACTACCAGCGATAGCCAACTTTAACGCGTTTGTCAACTCTCACGGAAAGAAATTCCCATCCTACTTGGGGAGCGTATCCTATCTTCAACGTGTTATAGATGTCGACCGCGCAAACTTTACGGCCCTGATGAGAGCAAAGGGTGGTTCCTACGCAAACTTTTCCATCTTTTACCAGGACAATGTAACCAATGCAGTTGTGCCTATGCCATACGCTCCAGAGTACTACCCATGCTTAATGACAGCTACACCTACCGGAAAGGGAATCGCGATTGGAAATAATGTTGCCAACACAAAAGTTACATACGACACGATCGTAGTCATCAACGCAACACAACAATCATCCGTCGGTGCGAAAAAATACTTCCCTACTAGCAAGACATACGGTTTAAATATTTTAATGCCCGTACTTGACTCGTTAAAAGTTTTACGCGGAGTCATATTGGGTTCCATCACAACAAGTGATTTATTGCCAGACGTGTTGGGACCTGCTGTAACGGCAAGTGTACAAGTCACCATGTACGATTTAAACGACACCGATCCCACCGTTGGTGGACCAGCATTATTCTACAGTACAAACAACTACACAACCAAAGCAGATGTTGCTGCAAATTTAGGGTCTGTTACTGCCTCTGGCATCTTTACTTTTGCCGATCGCGCATATGGAGTAACCATTGCTCCCACTGCCAAGTACATTAGCGATAGACAGAATTTGAACAAGTACATTGGCATCATTGTGTCAGTCATCATTTGTTTGATTCTATTAGCTGGTTGTGTTGCCATTTTCTTCATTAATCGTTTAATGAAATCATTACGCTCACGAAGAAAAATTAGAGAAAGATACGAAAACTTGAAAAAAGATCAAGAAAAGACACAAGGATTGTTAAAAGGTATCGTCGACAAGGAAGTCAAAATTCGCCAAACCATTAACGCATTACCACAATTTGTCGCTACCGTGAGCGAATCTGGAAAAGTTATTCACAGTAACGAAAGGTTTGATCAAATGTTTGAGCTCTCTGCTGAAAAACTTGAGAAAGGTGTCCACTTGTCACAAATGTTCATTTCTTTGGAATCTGATTTCTTCCGAGATGAAAAGTATCTTAGTGACCAAAACAAAGATAACGTTATTGTTGTAGAAGCGACGAAATCATCTGGATTTACGGTAAATGTAAAAATGCGTGTCAAACAAACACAAAAAGAAGGAGCTAATGGACTAGCTGACAGCTTAGAGAAACCATTACTAGCTGTAAGTTCAGAAGATGCAGAAGCATACGTAGTAATAGGAGAAATACTAGATACTCCAAATCAAAACGAATTGATTTGCACTGGTCGTGCTGCTCTTCGTTAACGTGTATAATTAGTATTTAAAAATGCGTTTTATTGTGCTTCATTGTTTTGCAATTTTGCCGGTTCTACCTCTGGAAATTCTAGTACTACGTTCTCTGATTCTTGTTCCGTAGCACGTACCACATTCTCTGGTTCCTGTTCGGTAATAGTATCTGTATGTTCAGGTTGTTGCTCGCCGACTACAACCTCTGGCACCACTGGATCTACTACTACATGCTCTTCGGCTTGTTCAACGTTCTGTGTAATGCTCGTTTCTGGAACGCTGTTATGAACGACATCTACTGGGTTAAGATCAGATGGCAACTGATCATAAACATTGGTACTTGTAGTAGGTGGAGTATACACTTCCTGCATCTCTACTGATTTCCTCTCCTCTTGTTTTACTGGTACTTGACCTTTTCGTTGTACATAGTAGGCTAAAAGTAATACAGTAACAACGCATACAATGCTGATTAGCGCAATAGCACCAAGTACTCCACCTATAATAGCACCTGCGATACTACCACTGTTAGAACTGGTAGTGGTGCTCTTTCCTAATGCACCACTTGGAGCGGATCCAAAGTAGTTTAGATCTAGTGAAACACTCTTTGATTGTATTCTTCGACTTGCAAAACTTGCTAATGATATACAAATATAAAATTGATCGATTGATAACGCATTCATGAGTTGATCATCAGTGATATATGTGCTCACAGTAGCTAGCGCTTCGTTTTCCTAAAAGTTGAATAAGTAATATCAAGACTGTGACTTACTGTAGTTAAAACTTGTGATGTCAAGAGGGAGGCAGAACTATCAACCTCTATGATGATAATGTATGGTGTATTGACACTGAGTTGAACACTAGCACTCTCACCAGAATTCAGTTTGAGTTGTTGGCCAGTGCTAGACTGAGTAACGGACGTAGATACTCGATATTGTCCATTAGCATCAGTCAACCACACTTCAACTGCAGTACCAGCAGATTGTGCAGATGGTATTTTGAACGCAATAAATGTTTGTACACCGGCGACTAGTAAACTGGGATTCAAGCACATACTTCTTCTTGCTGTTTCTGTATCAGAGAACGTAGCAGCAACTTGTACAGCATTGTTACTGAATGTATAGTTGGCTGGACTTGATCCAGGTAAACTATTTGCAGCCTCAACATTGATACTAGAAGTGTTTGATAAAGTGTCAAACGATACAAACGATGATGATGATGCTTGTATGTTAATCTCGCACAGTTTACCAATATAGTATGGAGTGTTACAGATACACTTGCTATCTCCATCACAGTATCCATTTATGCATTGACAAGCGGAGCTTGTTGTAGGAGCATCAGATACCGTAGTCGGTAATTCTGTAGTTGTTGTAGTTGGCGAATCTGTAGTTGGTACAACAGTAGTTGTTGGATCGGCAGTTGTGGTCAATGTTGTAGCAGCGACTGTCGTTGTTGGAGCGTATGTTGTAGTTGGTGCTACAGTTGAACTTGTCGGACTTTGTGTTGTTGGTACAGCAGTTGTGGACGGTATTGCTGTGGCGCTTGCGCTCGTTGTAGTGGGACTAGATGTATCAGTACCACTTGGCGTTGGATTTGCGGTTGTTGTTGTTGTTGGAGAGACAGTACTAGTAGGAGCGTTCGTGGGTGTTGGAGTATTTGTAGCGGTGGTTGTTGGAGCAACACTTGTTGGAGTACTAGTTGGCGTGCTAGTCGTAGTGGCAATAATTGTACTAGTTGTTGGAGAAATAGTACTAGTAGGAGCGTTCGTGGTAGTGGTCGTTGGAGCAACACTTGTTGGAGGAACGGTACTAGTAGGTATCAAAGTTGTTGGAGAACTAGTTGGCGTGCTAGTCGTAGTGGGAATCGTTGTACTAGTTGTTGGAGTAGGTGTTGCAGTTTGCGTTGTTGGGCTAGCACTAGTTGTAGCAGCAAATGTTGTCGTTGGAGCTTTTGTTGTGGTAGGTACAGGAGTTGGGTACGGAGGTATTGGTATAGGACTCACTGCTCTCACTACATGACTAGAATAGCATGAAATATACATGACATCATTATCAATATCCAATGTTACTCCATACGGATAAAACAAAGAAGCGCTTGTAGGATCTCCTCCATCACCAGAATGTCCTATGCTGTTAGTACAAATATATAGTACCTTTTACTGTCCCCGCTACAACAACATGTTTGTTGGCGGCAGGATAATCAATATAAAATGCTTTAACTTTATGAGCATTACTATCAGTGTAATACACTACAAGAGTTACAATCTTTGCAAGTAAACATACCAAGTTTCTTTTCCAAATAAATGTCAAAGCTTTTGTATGAACCACCCATAGATACTAATATCTGTGACATTGTAGCGTTAAGCATACGAATTCCAAAGCTATCTAGTACATATAACGTATCGTTTAAGAATCGCATGTACGATATAGTACCAAACTTTGTTGATGCCAAAGGACCACTGGTACTACCTTGTGTTGACCCTGCATGAAGGTACACTTTGTTTGTATCGAGATTTACTCGCCATAATCTAAAGTTATTTGCTTCTCCAACATATAATATTCTGTTTTGCTCATCTACTGCAACACTAGACAACGTGTACATTAAAACACTAGTAGCTGTTGCACCATCTGTTGGTGTATTGGATCCTCCTCCAAGTACAGCTCTAATAACACCTGTACTAAGACTAACAGCACGAACTGTTACGTGATCTAAACGTGAGTAATTGTCAATAATATATACCTGCTATGAATATTTGATTTCCAACACGATCGTAGCATACCATGTATGGAGCCCTAAGCACAGCATTGACAGCTAATCCTCCATCTCCTTCACCTATAAGAGTGCTTTTTTTCCCTATTTTTCCAGCTATCTTGTTCAATTTGTTGCTAGTTCTATCCCATGCACGAATAGACCATGATCCAGAATCAGTAACATACAGTGTATTTCTGTCAGAGCTTAATGTCATTGCATACGGATTGTATAGTTGGTTAAGAGTCGCGTTTCTACCATCTCCATAGTTGACATCTCCTGCAAATGTTTTTACGATTCCAGTGTCTGTGTTGATAACTCGAATGACAAGATTGCCATTATCAGAAACAAATAATTGATTCTGAATAATGGACACATGATATGGACTATTAAATGTCGCGGCGGTGGCTTGACCATTGTCACCAGTATATGAAGCTACACCAGTACCATACGTAGCAAGTAGCGCTTTGTTTGAAGTACTAAACACTGATATTTTGTTAACATGCGGTTGCGACGCGTATAGTTTGCCATTGGACAATGCCAAACCCTTCACAACAGATAAACCACTAGCAAATATGTATGTAATTCCAGTGTTCATATTCACTGTTCTTATGATACCTGCACTCCCTGCAATTTGTTAATTTGTGTAAAAATCATACCAATGTATGCAGTAGCTGTGGAGTAATCAAACACAACTGAAGAAATAGAGTCAGTCCATACTGTTGTTGCTGGCACTCCTTGGGCATTAGAATCGGTACCAGATCCAGCAAACAATGTAGTATTCCCTTCGATATCTGGATTCCAGGAAAACATATAATCATCCGCTGTAGATGGCACGTATACTGAAATTTAGTACCATAAATATAACGTACCTCGATTCTGGACAGTATTGAATGCCACATCTTCAGGAAGCGATACATATGTACTTAGAGGAGGTGCATCTAATTGTGAGAAACGCTAACGCTACGTACTGTAAACTAGTGTCACACTTTGTGTGGCTGCTTGACCCGTTCCTGCTACACGAGTAATGTTATTCAAGATTAGATCCATTCGGTAAATTGAGTTAGTGTTGTACCCAGAGATGTACAGATTATTTTTGTTGCCCAACGCTAAACCACTTAGACCGAGGAACTGGAAGTCTAACGCATTACTGGCAGCTACGAAAATGAAAAAAGAATGATATAACGTACACACGCTTGCTGTTCCATCCATGAATGGTATACCTGCTATTAACTTGATTGTGTTACTCGTTCTGTTTACTACTCGAATACAGCGTGAGAAATAGTCTAAAAATTAGTAATAGCAGTATTATGTACCCGCAACATATACAAGATTATTTTCTGCGTCTGCGATTAGTCCTCTGGGCGCAAAAAATAATGCATTCGAAAGAGGTCCATCGTTTGTGTAATCGCTAATTACTGTTGTTATAGTACTCGCAGGAGTAGTACGCTGCAGCAACAATAAAATACAAACAACAAGTACTACTGTCTTGACATTGTTTTTCATCTTAACTGTTGCGTACTGGGGGACAGTTGGACCATAATCATTGCATTTTTTGGGAATACAGCGGGAAAAAATAAGAGGTTTACTAAAAAGCAAGTAGATCATAATTACTCATTTACTGTTTCCCATGTTCTAGCTTCCTTATCGGTGGTTCATCACCGACCAGCTATGCACACGGATCTAGTTTTAAACAGTACCTTCAAATATAAGAGCAGAAACTGTAACTTATGTGGTATTGCATGGTCATTGATGTTTGTAAAAGAATAAAGTCTATTAATATGACTCTAACTTTTTCTGTTTCTGAACTTTTATTGAAGAAAATGTTTGTTTAAGGGGTGTAAAGGCAGTTTTTATTTAAAATTATGATTTAATAAATAAAAGAATAAAGTCAAGTAAAAAAAGTTATCTATAAAGTTGTTTAAAAAAAAAGTTATTTTAATTTAAAGTTGACTCAGACATTTTAAATTATTTTTGTATTTTTAATTAATATAATAAGAAAACAGTATTATATATTAAAATTAAAATTAACAAATTATAAATATTAAAGTGCAATTCTTATTACTTAAAGTAAAATATGAACTTTATTTTATTTTAAAACAACAACTCTTCTAATAGTTTTATATTATCTTATTTAATAATATTATAGTATAAATATAAAATTATATAAAAAGAGTCCTTTTATTTTTTAAATTATATAAATTTTTAAAGTTGTAATGAAATTACTAATAAAAAAAAAAAGAGTATATATATTATTTTTTCTATTATATTATTATGTGAATATATTATATTTAATATATAATATAATATAAAAAATTTTAAATATTAAATTTTTATAAAATATTTTTAATTATATAACTTAAAATAAAGATTTATTTTTTTCAATCATTTATAATATATATATTAAACTATTGTATGTTATTAATTTAAAAAAAATACCTTCTTACTTATTTACAATAAAATAATATTTGTTATTAACAGTTAGTTTTACTTGCAAGTTAAAGCAACTGCTTTTTAAAGTTTAGTAAGTTAATTAAATATGCTATTTAAAGGGGTGGTAAAAGCAGTTTTTTATTATAAATTATAATAAAGCATCTAAATAATATTAATAAACAAGTTAAATTCATAAATATTTAAATTTTTGAAAATAAATAAATATTAATTAAGTTATAAAAAGTTGAAATTTAAAAATAACTATTAATTATAATATTTTAACAAAGTATTATAACACTTTTCTGAACGCTTCTTTTTTATATATATATTTAATTTAAGCTTTTATTTATTAAAAAACAAGGTATTTAATAACATAAATTACATTAACAATTAAAAATTGTTAATTATATTCAGTTATAATAAAGATAGACTCTATAATGTGTTATTTAGCAGAATTAAAATAATAACAAGTAATAAAGACATAAATAGGTACTAAGCATTAAAGTACTATTTATAAATAAATTCTGTTATATTAAGTGAGAAATAAGAAATTTATAATACATTTTTATAACAGTAGTAAATAAAGTTAAAATATTATATTTAACCTTCTTTCTCTTTTTAACAAATGATTATTGAGCAAGATTATATAGTATTAGACCAACTACAGTTTTTAAATCATTGAAAATAGTAGGTTTTAACAAAAATTATATACTAAAAAGTATAAATAACTGCAAATATTAAAAAAATAAAATTTAATATATAGATAGTATCATGATACTATCTATATATAAAATATTTTAATATTTATTTCATTTTTACTATATTATTTTCCTTATTTAATAGTCTAATATTTTGAATAAATTTATTGATAACTTGATACTTAATTTTATTTTAATTATTATCTTTGTAAATAGTTTTAAAATTCCTTATATATAATTAAAATAGCAGCTTATAGCAAAGGTTTATACATAAACTTTGTATATGTCTTTTTATTCCTAGAATTTGTAGATTTTTTTCCCTATTATATATATAAATTTTGAAAATATTTCTATTATTTTATGTGATGTAAAAACAGTTATAACATACATCCTCTTTAAAATTGTTTCTTCTTATACTTTGTTAGATCAACTTTGAACCAGGTTAAATAAAATTAAATAAAGTTAAAGTATTACAAAATCAAATAAAAAATCTTAAAGCTTTTATTTTCAAAACAATTATTTATATATTTTTAATAATAAAGGTGTATAAAAACTAAATAAAATTATGTTCCAGCAGAAATTTTCTGTTCTGACAGAAAATATAAACTATTTCACTTTTGACAAATATAGCTGTTTTTATAAGTTAAGTGGTAAATAAAGTGAGACATAACAAATTTGTTAGGTTTTTAGCTAGTGATAACAGTTAACAAAATCTACTTGTAATGTGTTGCTGAATAATTACTAAGAATTATCATAGTTGTGGTCTAGGTGGTTGACTATAAGAAAGCACTACAGCATATATTTGGACTACTCCTTTTTTATCTATAAAAGTGCAAGTTGCAAACCTACTATTTTTCAAGCCAAAGAGAAAGTCTGTCCAAGTTAACAGATAGTTTTTCATTGCATCTGTCTCTCTTTAGTATGTTAACTACTTTTTGGATCAACTGCAAAAAAAGAATAAGATTTTTTTAAAATTCTCTAGCATTTAGTGATCTTCATGTTTTGGTTTCTTTCTTGGTGGTTCATCACTAGCTATTACATACACGCCGTTTTCTTTAAGTTGTTCAACTTTTGTAAGAGCTACAACACTCTCAGAAGTTGTATAAAACAGTTGTGTGACAGTTCTATTTGCTTTCTTTGAAATAGCATCAAGCACGTTTTTCCAACACTTCAAATCTTTATCATCAAGGGTCAGTTTAACTACTAGAGGAATTGGTCGTTCCTTCACAGGTATTATCACGGCAATCTCCAAACATGTTGGTGTGTGTATGAAAATACCATCTTGATCTATTGCATAAACAGTGCCTTCAAATGTAAGAGCAGAAATTGTAACTTACGTAATATTGCATGGTCGTTAATGTCACTACACAACATTCGTGAGGTCTTATTAGCTAATATTGATTTGATAACCTCAATAATGACCGGGTCTTGAAACAAAAGCTCCATGTTAGATTGATCAATATTAATCAGTAGCTCTTTGTCATCCATTGTCTCATAGGGAAATCTAACTGATGGGGCGCGAGTAGGGAATACACAGCTGATTAGCAGAGTCATTTCCGCTTTCTCTTGTATCTTTTGGAAATAAGTCCAGTGATCATTGTTGGTAGCGTTTGATTTCCGATACAGACGTATTCTTTTGCTCTCCGTTTTTTCAGACTTCTTTCTAGTTACTTTCTCTGTAGGCTCCGCGTTTGTATCTTCTACCATTTCATTTTGTTTTCGTTTTTTGCCGCTATATTTTGGCGCCTGCTTCTTGTTATTACACCATAGATATTTTGTTACCACACTTGCGCTTATAGTATTGTCTGCTAGTGCATTACGCTTTGGAACGAATTTACATGACACATGCATTAAAAGATTCATCTCGTCTACAGCAGCTACTCCAATAATATCAGGTCCCATCATCTCATCTCCAATATACATCTCTGCGTTGCCTTTGACTAGTGCATAATATAAATCAAGGCTGGAGCTTTTATGGAATACCGAGTTAGTGTGTCTATGAGTTGAGAGCTTGTGAAATTGCATCTGCTCTAGATGTGGTGGAACCGCTTCAACCTCTCCTAATCTGTTATACACAGTAATTTTGGAAAGTAAAGTTTGTATAATGTCCTTCTGCATCAACGCAGCTGCTACAAGTCGCTCAAAAGCTTGACCCTTGGCACTGGTGAGGTACATTTCTGGAAGACAATTCATGTACTCCCTCATTACAGTATACTTTGTTTCAGTGACGGCATGCTCACTAATGTATCTATGAACCACAGTGCATGTCAGAGGCTCTTCGATTAGAAAAGCAAAATCTGATGAATCCTTAATCTTTCTAATGTGACAGATTCCTGATTCGAGAAGATCAAAACGCTGTTGAGTTCTTTCAGTATCGGCTCGTATGATCACTGATTTGTCTGTGGCAAATGCAATCAGGAGTCGTTTCAATACATTGTACACCTTATTGTGGTAGTGTGCAGAGTACCGTTCCAACAACATCTTAACTGACCTGCAATGGTTCTCAAACGACTCTGTGATAGCACTGCGTAACACTTTTGCTTTGTCTGACGACTGGTTTACTTTTCGTGCTAGTATCTGGACTGTCATGCCGGTTAGCCGTGGTCTGCCTTCCAATTTTTTCATTTCAACTGACTCCTTTACTTGTTCGCAGCCAGTTAAATCCAAACGCTCACTCAAATACTTCCATGCGTCTTCTACCGTGAAGTACGGAAAATCATCAATTACAAAAAGGTCATTTCCAACCAAACTTGGTAAGACCTCTTGATTCCTTAATATGAAACTAGTACCTGCGAACCCTACGAATCCATAATTGCGATCTGCTATTTCGCAAATTGCATAATTTACTCCACCTAGCAGTGATCGTTTCTCTTCAAAGTAAAAGCTAATTGTTTAGTACAATGTAACGACGTACAAGTCTGTAAATAGTTCATGAAGTACTTGCGCTTCATCAAAAGCAAATCCAAACCCAGTAGAGATTCCAGACTTTTTCGAAATTTGTTGAATTACGTTTCTGTGAATAGACTTCCATGTCTCACATTGTTGTAGATAGTCTTGATTTGCAAACGTCAACAATCTTCTGCATGCATCGTAGCACTCTTTGTAGTACATGGACTGACCACCCAATTGACTGTAGAGAAACTCACTAGGAGTATAGTATTCGTAATAATCTAGTAAATGAAGTAAACACATCCATTTCACAGTTATCCAGCGAATGATTACAGAAAGTCCTGCATTGTTCCTATCAGTAACGGTTTCGAAAACAACTTTTTTCAATCTTTCTAATTCTGTTTTGAGGCACTCCACATATCGATCGACTTCTTGATAAATCTGTGCTGCAGTGTTGTAGAGCGTGTATGTTTTTCTACAAGCGCGAAGCAACGAATATGTCTTGCCTGCACCGCTTACGCCAAGAAAAACTCTATTTAGTGGTCTCTCTTGCATAGCGTTAGTCCAATAGTTCTCTTCTTTCTTGTCTATATCTGTTACAAATACTTCCATCGCCATATCTATCCCTTCGTAATTTTGCACAAACTCTACACCTCGCTTGTAAAAAGGTCCAAGCATTTGCTTGTGGGTTTCGGCATCGAGAATATTAACGCCTCGTCTTTTTAAGTGTTCCTGTTGGCTAATTTGTTCTACAAACTTTGCAATTATTTTCTTTGGGTCTTCTATCAACGGCTGCGTCATGTTTGTGTCGTTGCGGTTTAATAGAATTCTCCTTGTTACAAAAATAACAACTCACTGGAATGTTTTCCACGTTGCAAAAATAACGGCAGTTAAACACAAACAACGGGCAGTTGGACATAATTGTTGCATTTTTAGAAAGAAAAATGAGAGTGGTTAAGCAGACCATTGATATTCATTTACTTGGCTCTCCCTTTAGCTCCCAACTATGCTCATGATAAAACGCCACATTATTTTCCAGCCGAGGATCTTTTGTATTGATGACGTTCTTCAGTACCATGGGATGACTGTGCTCCCATGCAACTTCACCATGTCTACTACACTCAAATCTCTTACCGTACATACCAAAAGAAAACCAAGGAATAGATGTTTTCAAAGGATCCAGAGACGCAATCGAATTCCTCTCACCTTGTGCACATAATCTACACTTTGGCGATACTTGTGGTACCTCTCCTACTCCTCTTGCATGTTCGTGTGCTTTACATTCTATACTGTTTGGTGCTCTATGCTCTGGATGTTTTTTAACATTTTTTCTATTGCATTTGTGACCACAATATTTGCACTCGTAGAAACAAGGATAGTAAATACCATCAGCACGATCTATTTCCAACGTGGATGGTGTTTTGTTTTGTACCCATGTCAATCTGGACCAAATTTCTTGTGGTGAGATTGTATTTTCTCCTTCACGCTTTGGTCTTTGAACCTCGTTCAACTCATATTTCAACTCTTGAACATTTAATCTCAAACCTTGATCATTGGGTGGTAAATTATCCATCGAATACAAAATCATGTAATCAAAGAATAACTTGAATGGAAATCTGCCACTGGGAAAGAATTTC
>JAESGV010000856.1_pt1 | contig 13131 bp, 9 predicted proteins | sample 9269781 | NCBI WGS metagenome assembly JAESGV01 (sample SAMN15741586, study PRJNA653496) | algae metagenome | isolation source: Tildeniella torsiva UHER 1998/13D and co-occurring heterotrophs from... | place: Slovakia: Slovak Paradise National Park, Hrabusice, Kosice Region | collected 2000-01-01 | reverse complement strand
CGTTCCAATGTCGTGTAATGAAGAATCAGATCGACTAGTGTATCACTATCACTTGAATCCCACTCTTCGTAACTATTAAATTCCAACTCTAGTGACTTTAATTGTTTCAAATCTACATCTTCGAAAAGTTTTAAGAATTCTGAAGGCGCCGATGAATCATCAGGGCTTGTGATGATCAAATGTCTCATATTTGGTGTTTTGTGTAACAAATTTGTAACATCCTCTTCCTTGGAAATGTTGTCACTAATGTCGAGCGAAGTCAGGTTGACGTAGTTGGCAATACTTTTGATGACGTCTCCGCGGTGTCCACGAATGTTGAAACTGGTAATATACTTGGCTGGTAGTGTTTTTTGTAGTACGTGCGGTACAAATTCATTACTTTGATGGTAAGTAAGATCGTCGTACAGAAACAAGTCGTAGCTGAACATGTCAGTGCCATGCGTTGCAAATGTAATCGATGGGAATAGCATTTTGATACTGCGGGACTGATCGCGGGTTGAGAATCCGAAAAAGAGGGTTGAAGCGTATGAGTGGTCATCATCTTGGCTCAAAGCGTTGTAGTGTTGGTGAAGCATCAATTCATAGAATGACAGTATGTGAGTGACAATATCAATGTGCGGAATCAAACTACTGTACTCTGCATCCAGATTATTCACATGATCGCAAGTGTGATTGTTCATTTCGTCTTTTTCGTTGTGAGATTTTGATTTTTTAACACCTTCTTTGGGTGCATCTTCGCTTGTCCTTCTCTTCATGTTTAAAAATGCGTCGTTATTTCAGTTGTCCTAACTCAACTTTATTTTACAAGTTTCTAGCTCAGTTATGTCATTTAATGCTTGCCTGGCTTTCTCATAGGGTGTAGTAACTTAAAACCTTGCTTAGTAATTGAAATGAGCCACTGGTTATTGACAAAGGGAGTTGTGGCCACCCATGCGTGTTTTTCATTGGTACTGGCATCATAAATGTAGTCGCTTGTGGCAAATATAGATTTGAGCAACACGTATTTATCGAAGTTAGTAGTTTGCTGTGTTATATTCTTTGTGTCATGCTTCAACAGCCAAAAGAAGCGGTCAAATGCGTCTTGTTTAAGCACTTCGTTACCGATAGGCGGTAATTCATCAACGATTATTGACAGTTCGTGTCTTCTATGTTCAGTGCCTTTCAAAATGTCCTCTGTCCAAGTGTATGCTTCTGGATTACCAGCTATTTTACTATGGCGTATCGATATTTCGTCGAAAAGTAAATCTTGCCACCTTTTGCTTACAGATAGTAGCTGATGCACTTCTTTTAAACTCAAATATAAGAACCAATATGAAATGATATCGTCAGGAACGCTGCTGGTACAAAACACAAATTCTACTGGTGCATTTTCGAACTGTAGTTTCGGTGCGTTGTACGTAGGGGTGTGTTCAACTGCGTCTGTCATGATTTCGTTAGTTTGAACTCAAGGTTGTCTTCAACAAGAATTTTGCCACTGCGTGTACGAACCAGTGGCGTAAAGTGAGATCATTGTGATCTTAAGAAACCTGGAAAGCAACCTATGTATTCCTTGTAACAATTCCTATTCCAAATTTGTATTAAGCCGAAAATGCGTCCTCCGCGTGAGACGAGAACAAACGTCCAGTTCCCTTGGCTCAATTCCGTATTTCCGAGAAACTATTTAAACACGCACTAGGCACCAACCTCATATCAAAAAAACAAAGACACAACACAATGTCAGCAGTACAACTTAAACTCTACCTTCAACCACAAGGCACTATTCGCAGATTCACAAAGTACGCCCAACTGCCGTAAGACAACCACGTCCACAACATTGCCAACGGCCATGGTTCTTTGGACAACGTCCACATCACTGTCGCAGACGGCAATCCCAAGAACAAGATGTTGAAGCATACATCAACAGGGTTACTCCATTCTTGAAACAATTCGGAATTGAAATCGAAAGAGAAGAACAGAAGCCAGAAGAGAAGCCAGAGCCATCACAAAACGAAGAGAAAGAAGTAGAAGCTTTCATCAATAATGCAGCTCCATTTTTCAAGCAACTATTCGGTATTGACATACAATTAGAAAAGGAGAATGAGAAGCCACAAGATCAACCAATTGAAAAGAAAGAGGTGGCTATACATCAAACAGAAGAGGTTGAAGAGATCATTATTCCAGAGGATGATGAACCAGTGCAAGTCACTGCTGATGTCGAACCAGCTCCCGCAGTAGAAAATAAGCCCGTAGAACTAGAGTCACCAGTTGAGAGCAAGCAAGTACCCGTTGAAGAGAAATACTCAAGAGAGCTCGAAACATTAAGCGATTTGGGGTTCAAAAACGACAAGTTGAACAAGCACTTGTTGAACAACTTTGATGGCGATTTGAAGCGTGTTGTCAGTTCACTAGTACAATTATCAATCAAACAGTAAATACTTGTAATAAAACTAATTTAATGTTCACCACCATAACGCTAGGGTTCAAAACTAACCACTGAGAGCGAAAACAAACCAAATCTAAACAAAAACAAAACAAACACCTCGCACTGAAAACCCGCAAAATAAAACAAAAACAAAACAGGTTTTTCGTTTGGTTTGCCCAGAACTACCGCGATCAGAAAATACAACACAATAAAAACTAAATGTTTAATATTTATGTTGCTTTTGGTAACAGTAGTGACGCTGAGCTCTAACAGATAATAATCTCTCGCGTGGTAACCTGCCCGTGTGATTATTAGGTTACGTTTATTTGAATCTGAAATACAAACATTTGTATCAAATGGTCACATAGTGCTGGTGTTGGTAACGCAAAGTGGCCAAACAAATAAAATTGGTAGCTAAAAATTTTGGTCTGAAGAGTTTTAATGACATCCATATAAACTGTACAAATCAGTCATTAATTAACATCCGTAGTTTTTCAACATTTATGAGTGGTTCCGCAAAAACGACAATCAGTTCCATAATCAACGTTTGGGTGACCCAAGACGAGTGGTTTTAGATTATACTTACGCAACTTTTCGGGTAGATTATCATATGGCACGGTATGCTTAAGATGTTCGATTTTTAATTCATTCTTCTTAATGACCTCAGCAAACGTTTGTGGGAACGTATCGTACTCTTCTTCAGCGAATCTGGTCACAGGCGACCTGTCAAAAAATCTTGGGTGTGATTCCATTTTTTCGGAATTAAAGTCGAAAACAAAGCTTTTGTAACTTTGTTACATTCAACGAACACATTGAAGCGTGTTATGCTTGTCACTTCAGACTCGTTGAAAACTATCGCAAACACAAGGGATTGGTTCCATCCAGATCGTATTGCCTACCACACAACTCGTTTTATTGCGGCCAATACAAACAACGCAAACCCTTCGCTACTAAAGTATTTAATAGAAATAGTACAACTCAAATACGCTTTCCCTTATTCTAGAATACTCGTGTTATTTACACTCAATTACATACTAGCCCTTCGCTCATTTATTCCGCTATAACATGAATGAAATATTGGAATTAAAGAAAACACTTGACAATCAAGACTGTGTAGAGTACGAACTTTACATTATCACCGATTCAACGTCCATAGAGCAAGCACAAGAACATATCACCAAAATACTGTCAGAGATTATTCCACACGACTATATATGGCAGAAAGAATCATTCATCATTCGTGCTTCCAGCTCAAAATCGCTTGCATTCACAGGAACAACACATTTTGGAGAAAACATTGACGACGAGTGGTTTATCGTTCGAATCCTACTAGAGTTGACACGAAGGCTTACTTGGTTGGTCGCACGTGTTTGGGACAACGATGGGCAATTCATAATGATAGAGTCAGCAGAGTATTTACCAGATTGGTGCAACAAAAGTGGAGATCAAGAAACATTACTGACGAATCGCGTTTTCCTCTACAAAGGTGAAATTCATGTCATCCCACCACCAACGACACCGGGCCATCTAAAGTACTTACCATCTACATTGTACACAGAACCATTAGCAACTGTGCAAGAGGGACTATCACTGATAACAAACACAAAAGTCGATACACGCGCTTCCGAACAGATACAAAAATGCATTCAACTACGAACAGAATCTAGTTTGAAACATTATCGACAAAGAACTAAATGTTACCTACCCAAGATTATCATCGGACTCTTGAAAGAAAATCCACAACTCATTTCACACGCTGTTCGTGCGTTTATCGAAAGAGACTCACAAGCAATGAGAAGAACGACTGAAATGAAACAATTTGTACCTCACGTAGATGATTCCAAGTTCGCATACGCAATTGTGAGCATGTCACGATGCCAATACGCACAATTACTCTCACAACCATTCTCGCCACCTAAAATCCTATCAAAGTTGTACAAAGATCACAACAAGAACAAAGCGTTAGAAATCGGACTAAAGATTGTTTGTGGATTCGAAATGATGTACTCTGATGATAATCAAGAAGCATGGAAACAATATGTGAACAAATTGAAGAATATGGGATATTTCAAACAAGAAAGAGAAGGTAGCGCGTTATACAAACAATTAGAAGCAGACGCTAGGAAAGAGTTTAAACAACCACTAGGTGTTGCTCATGTTGTTAACGAGTTGACAAAAAGAGTAGGAGACTCGTACTTGACTATTGAATCTACAAATGAGAAAGGCGATAGTGATGCATGGTTAGACGACGCTGCACCATTAACGGAATATTTTGAAACGAAACAAGCACAAATGGGACACGATCAGAAAGTGAACCAATTAATTGGAGGAATGAAGTCATTTATCCAAGGAGAGTCTGATTATGAGGGAATTGAAACAAGTCTAGAAGAAATGATGTCTAAAGCATTTAGCGGACTTGATATTAACGATATATTTGACGAAGATGATTTGGATGAAGCAGGATTAGACGAAAACGGTGATGTACAGAACATAAAAGCGTATATGCGTGCTATGGACGCAGAGTTAAACGGTAAAAAGCAGAAAACAAAAGAAGAGGAACAAGAAGAAGACGAGGAAGAAAAGTACGGCCAAGATTATGTTATGTTAAAGAATCTACTTGAAAGTGTTAAAGCACAAGGAGGAAGAACAGGTCCAACATCAAATTTATTGCAACAGTTAGGTATTGATATGCCATTTGATGAAGATGAGTAGATTATTCAATGAACTGAAACTTTTGCATGATTGTAACGATTACCTCTTTTAAGGAGTTAGGATCACATCAAAAACACTGATGGAGACAAGTCGAGTTCCATAACCGATATTTCACGCAAAGACAGAAGAGGCCGCACATGTTACCTTGCGTGTACCTCTTATTTCTCGTTGCTCTGTGTGCCGGTGCAAGAAACGTATTTATCTTTGGTAACAACGAACGAGGTGCTGTTGGTGACACTACGTATACTGCAGTTCCCCAACCACTGCAAATTAACACAATTTCTGCGTTACAGAGTACCCAAGTCGCCTTCACGACGTGTGGGTTATACGCAACCTTTGTCATAACAGATGATGGTCTTATTTATGGCTGGGTAAATTATACTCCATTGGCTAACATGTGTAGGGAAGAAACGACCTTGGACTATTAGGCTCTGGAGCGATAACTCCAGATTTCACGTATGACCCAATACAAGTCAAACAAGATGGCGTACTACTTCAGCAGAATATCAAACAAATAGACGTATATGCTTACCACGTTCTCGCTTTATCAGTATCAGGTCAAGTATTTTCATGGGGAGCAAATAACTATGGTATTATACCAATTATCAAATACTAACAATGAAAAAGGTCAACTAGGAACAGGCGAAGATGGACAGCAAAGAGCGTTTTCTGTAGACCCTGTTAGTGTACAAAATCTAGATGGACAAAATATTGCGATTTCACAAATCGCAGCCGGTGATGGATACTCTGTAGCGTTGCGACAAGATGGACAAATGATTTATGTATGGGGAAATCCTCAAATGCTCGGTAATGGTCCAAATTCACAAACATCAGCTCCACTCCCAACACAAGTTAAAATGACTGGTGCTTTAGCTGGAAAGACTGTTTCTGACATTGCCGCTAGTACAAACACTGTTCTTGCTCTAACAACTGATGGAATGATATACACATGGGGAAACAACGCACACTTCCAGGTATGCGAACAATTTACAGCAAACTCACTCTTTAGCTTGGAACAGGAGACTCTGTTAATCAAATTCTAGATGAACCAACACATATTACGTTACCTCTACAAGTACAACTTGTTGAACAAATAGCACTAGGTGAAGTCTCAGCATACGCTGTAGCGCAAACTAATAGTTCTCGTGTACTGTTATCATGGGGTGAGAATGGTAACGAACAACTACTCAGTGGAGACATGTTAACAAGAGAAACACCAATCATTGCTAATACAGCCATGATTGTGTCTGATATTGGTTCTATTAAAGCGAAAGGAAACACTGGTACAATATTAACTCTTGATGGAGAAGTGTATACCTTTGGAGGTGGTGTAGCAAGACTTTACAACCACGGAAGAGGAGAATCTAATCTCGCGAATATGCCACTAGGTAGTTTTAACATTCAAATGACAAGTGCAATCATAAGTAACAATCGTGGTATTGGACAGTCACCTACTAGAACAGTTTACACATGGGGTATAAACGATGAAACTAGTGCTGCTGTAGGATTAGCAACAAAGTATGTTACATCACCAAGATCACCGGTCGCTTTGAATGTTCAAGATATCATTGCAGTATCTGCTGGTGGTTTCATGGATACTAACGGATATCCCTTTACGATTGTATTGTCCTCTTCTGGTACCATGTTATCATGGGGTGATAACCAGCATGGACAGTTGGGTATTGGAGATATGGTAGTGACTATCAGTGCTGTACCACGCGCTGTGGATACATCCAATGCACCAGGAGTTAGATTCACTGCTATTACCAGTGATGCTGCTTTTTCAGCTGCACTGGGTGACGATGGTAAGATGTACACTTGGGGTCTTAACAGTGGTGGTTATCTCGGTGATGGAACAACTACAACGAGATACTCACCTGTACAAGTGTTCAATGGAGGTTTACTAGCTGGTAAAGTAGTAACAAGTATGGCAATGAGTTATGAGAGTAGTTTTGCGGTAACAAGTGAAGGAAAGGTGTTTAGTTGGGGATCAAACAGTAATGGGATGCTAGGTGATCCAACTGCTTCTCTAGCTACTGTACGCTTGATACCTGGTTTAGTGAATGGCACCCTATTCGATAAATTTATTACAAAAGTCGCTGCTAGAAAACCAGCAGTAGCAGTGTTAGCAAGTGATGGAACGCTATATACATGGGGAAAGAATCGTATGGGTATTCTTGGTGTTGGTAACACTCAAGATTACATTGAACCAGTAGCAGTAGACACCTCAGGTGTTCTTAAAAACAAAGTGATCAAGAGTTTCTGCGTTGGAACGAAAACTATGGGTGCTGTTTCTAATGATTCTTTGGTATTTTCATGGGGAGATGGTAGCGATCTTGGTAATGGTAATGGAATGGTTGCTCCTCAACTATCTCCTATTGCTGTTAATATCAATGCACTGATTACTGATTCCTATTTGGCATCTAGTATCGCATGCTCGTCCGATGTAATCGTTACTGCTATGAGGCAAAATAATCCTAATCAATATGCAACATATGGATGGGGTACAAATACACAAGGAAGATTAGGACTTGGATCAATTACAAGTGTACCTATTCCAAGAGCATTAGCTGATATTCCTCAGAATCCTCTGGTTATCGTTGTAATGTCAGAAACACATTCAGTAGTGTTGTCTCGAGATGCATTAGAAACTCCTACTCCATCGCCAACTGTAGAACCAACAACTTCTAATGAGCCAACAACAACAACAACAAGTCCTACTACTGCAACACCTACACCTACGCAGGCTCAAACCACTACTCCAGTTCCTACAACAACTACGATTGCTCCTACGACTACTCCAGAGCCAACAACTACACCTGTTCCTACTACTACTCCTGAGCCAACAACTACACTTACACCTACAACACCGGAACCTACTACTCAAACACCTACAACGTTGGCTCCAACTACGACAACACCAGAGCCAACAACTACACCAACGCCAACCACAACTACACTAGCACCAACAACTACTAGTGAATCTCCCACAACAACTGTTGCTCCAACAACTACCCAAGTCTCAACCACATCAACTCTAGCACCAACCACTGTAGAACCAACAACAAGCACTAGTGCACCAACAACACTAACTCCAACAACCACTGAAACACCAACAAGCTCAACTGTTGCTCCTACTACTACTGTTGAACAAACAACGACTGCGACACCAGCTACTACAACTGCAGCTCCAACAACTACATATGAGCCAACTACAACGACAAGTGATGCAACTACCACATCGATACCTACAACTACAGCAACGCCACTCACCACTACCCCCACTCCTACTACTACGACTAGTGATGCAACAACCACATCAGTGCCTACAACAACACATTCTCCAACGACTACAGTAGCTCCCACTACAACCACGCCTACTTCAGAATCAACTACAACAGCTGTTCCTACAATAACACCACAACCGACCACTACTCCAACATCTTTTGAGACAACCACTACAACAACAGCACCAACCTCAACAGCCACGCCAACAACAGTGCCAACCACCACAACAGCTGTACCAAGTACAACATCACCTACTACCAATACCCCAACAACCACAGCAGAACTAACTACTGCTTCACCAGTGACTACCCCTGCACCAACTACTGTTCCACCTTCGACCACTACTCCTGCACCATCAGAGGTCACTACTGGCACACTTACTACTACATCTGCGCCTCCTGTAACCACCTCTACAGCACCTTCTACCACAAGCGCTCCCACATCAAGTAACGCACCTACAACTAGTGCACCAATAGCAAGTACAACCACTACTACATCACCTCCTTCGACTCTACCAACCACTACCCCCTCAGCTACGACCAGAGCACCTGTGCCTACTATAACTGGGCCAACATCAGAACCTGTTGTTGTTACACTCAAAGTTACAGTGTCTGCTACCATCACAGGAGATGCAAATATTATTCCAAAAGCAAATTCAACTGATACCACAGTATTGTACGCCACTGCAGATGGTAAGACAAAGAGTCAAATAATAGTTGTTCCGCCACAGTACACTATTGCTAGTACTAGCATAGTATCAGTCGTAACTCTAACATTCGAGGTTGTTAGTTTAGGTGCACCTGTAACGATTGAAATTCTTGCAGTAGATAGTGATCAGGTTGTTGTTGGTAGAGTAACAGTCGATGTGCTAAAAGTAGGTAGTTTACCTGTTGACGTTTCGAAATTGTTCATCGCACGTCGATTTAGACAAATTGTTATAGGTGGCAAAGCGATAACCTTCACTATGAATGTGCTGACACCAAACGTACCTATTGAAGTAAGCAAGTCAGCTACCAGTGTTTCTCTGGCTGTTGTATCACCTGCTACTACAAAGCAACCAAGCTTAAGCTCAGCTAGATCTCTTCAAGTTTCACTGTTGACATACATTGTGTTAGCGTTTTTATTATTCATGGATTAAATTCCACGTTTCAAAAGGAATATTGATCATACTCGCTTAGCTATACTCTGCTAGCAACAAAAAGCAGTTGTCAACAAGATCTAAGTTCACTAGCTACTGAACAAATGTCATTTATAGGGTGGAACCCATACAAGCACCTCCGCATTCTCTCCAGAATCTTGAATTGCAAAGTTCAGAAGTGTTTCCTTTGAATTTGCATTTCCCTGTATCCCAGTTTTTAGGAGCATCCCAGCCTGTTGCCTCTCCAACTTGAATTTCTTGCGTGGATAGTATTTTGCCTGTCTTGGCATCTTTCTTTAGAATAATGCTTTTCTTGCAAAATATTCTTCTCTGGCAAGGTGCAAGAACTCTCGCACCATGTCTTTTAGAGAGTGTATGCCTACTAAAATATGGTCAGAACGTTGATAGATCTTACCGTGTAGCAACAACTGCATTCAATAGAAGAATGACAACTAGAGCAGTAAGGAGTAATGATTTCATTTTTGTGAATTTGTATTGTGATGGTGCATACTGTGATCAATTTATAAATATGTTTCTCGTGAGAAGCTGTGAGTAGTTGAGTGATTCAATATTTATTACTGATAATGGAAAGCAAAAATCAGAGTTTATTGCAACAAGAATATCCATTATTTAGGAAGCGGAGCAACCAAGCTTAAGCTCAGCTAGATCTAGCTCTTTGGATTCACTGGTTATGTGCCAGATGTCAGTATGTTTGTTATTCATTTGTGAGAGCAAAGATTATCCCACGCTTAGTCAGCAAAACTGATTCCAATTCAGCGTTCCAGACTGTATGTTTTGGGTTGTTTCTTCCTTGGAACATTAGTAGTTGACCAAAGCCAACACAAAAACGCAAACAAAGTACTGTGCTACGTCATAAAAATATCAAAAAAACAATGACTAGCCTAAGCACCATCACCGTAAACTCAAACTCGATTCAGTTCGGCGACAACGTATCTGTAACGTTACATCGTACACTACGCATTCCAGATGATGGCAAAGTATACCCACTACCACCTTCGCTCGGTTCGTTTCCTGTTTACAGAGTGCAAGACTACGCGCGCACTGTTCCACAAAAGTGGCTTCAAGCCATGGGTGTTTTCGTATCAATCATGCAACGTGAAGCCATGTGGTTAAGCTTTTCATGTCCATATAATTCTCCAAAAGCACTAAAACTCGCTGCAGGAAAAATTAACGCCATCAGTGGCAAAGAATGGAGTCAAGAGATGGTACAATCACAAGACATAGATACCCAGGACTATTGCGTAATTCCAAACCAACCATGGTTAGATGGGTTCAATGCCGGTGACGGGTGCATCAAACAATTCGTTGCCATGCCACTTGGTAAAGGTTATACTGTAGAGGCACAACTTACTGGTAAAGAAGACGTAGGTGGGATCCAAATGATTGTCTTTGACTCAAAACCAGGTGCGATTGTTATACCAGAACCAGACTATTCTATGGACTGTTACTCGGATTGTTGTGACGATGAAGACGAAGAATGCGAAGACGAATCCAGTGAAATGGGTCTAGGAGCAGGTGGTAGAATGAAGCAATCTATTTATGCCGATCCATATGGTATCGATTGTTGGGATCAAACCAATTTTGGTCGTGTATTCATACATTTGGTCGATAGCGCTACATTTACAAAGATTACAGGAGTACCAGCGCCAGAGTCTACCATTTCTGCACAAACTTACTCACAGCATGGATATCCATGGTACAATTTGTATGATGAGCATGTACCAGCTGTTAAGAAAAGTGATATTTTGTCCAATGTTAAATCTATCAAGGAGATTGATCAAGAAAAGTTTGCAACTCCACAACAAGATGATAGCACTGTGCTAATATCTGGAAACCAAGTCATCTCTTTCAACAGTAACCACGTTGTAGATGGAAATTGGTAAAATGTATAAAATTAATCTTTAAAAGTTCAAAATTTACCAGCTTCCACGTCTGTTAACTCCCTTCTTGCTCTTTTCGTTTCCGGCAATGTAAGCATCAGAGTGGAAAACTTCACTTTCTAGTCCGTGGAACATTTTACCAAAGGGTGGGGTGTTAACAAAGCGACCACTTCCCTTGGTAGTATACAGAGTACCATTGTGCCAAACTACTCTTCCATTTGAAATTGTAGTTTCAACATCACCAAAGAATACCCAATCGTCATAGACATTGTAGTCAATTTGACTGTGTTGAGTCTTGTGATCGATAACTCTCTTTCCAGTTGGGTTCAACAAGATGATATCGGCGTCACTACCCTCTTGAATGACACCTTTTTGTGGGTAAATGTTGAAAATTTGGGCAGCTTCAGTAGATGTTACACGTACATAGTCAGATGGAGTGAGTTTTCCAGTTCTTACAAGTCTATCCCAAAGAACCATCATTCTCTCTTCTACACCATTCACACCGTTTGGAATCTTGGTGAAATCGTCTACACCCATTCTCTTTTGTGACATGTCAAATGTACAGTGATCGGTTCCAACCAAATCGAGTACTTTGTTCTTCAATCCGTTGACCAATGCGAATTGATCTTCAGTAGAGCGAATAGGTGGCGACATGACGTATCTTGCGGCTCTATCCCATTCCTTGTCAAAGAGTGCAGTTTCGTTCAACGATAAGGCAGCGGCGACTGTCTCTCCAATGATTCTGTAACCGTTCAACTTGGCACGATTAATTTCTAACATGGCTGCTTCTGACATGACGTGTACAACGTACAATGGAGCGTGTGCTTGATCTGCAAGAGTTGCTGCGCGTCTAACTGCTTCTGCTTCAACTTCTGGTGGTCTTGAGAAACTATGTCCTTCTGGTCCGTGAATACCATGTTCCAAAACTTGACGTTGGCCTAACTGAACCAAATCACCATTCTCTGCGTGGACCATGCTTACTGCTCCCAACTCGCGTGCCAATGAGAATCCGCGCAATAGCTCGTAGTCGTTCAATTGGAAGACACCTTTGTATGCCATGAAGAACTTGAACGAGTTAACTCCCTTCTTGACTATTTCTGCCATCTCGCGTACGATACGCTCGCGATCGCCGTCAAAGTCTACGTTGACAATTCCAACGTGGAGTCCAAAATCGCATACTGCTTTATCTTCACCAAGTTTTTTGTATTGATCGAAAATTTCAACGTGCGACATGTCTCTGCGTGGAGGAATAGCAAAGTCCATGACCATAGTCGTGCCTCCTGCAACGGCTGCTTGAGTACCATCATAAAAGTCGTCTTTTGATACAGTGCCCATGAATGGCAGTTCAAAGTGAACGTGTGGATCGATACCACCTGGCATTACGTATCTACCAGTTGCATTAATGTATCGTGCGTTAGCATCAGTTAGATCCTCTCCTACTTTTGCGATCTTTCCATTTCTTACAAGTACGTCTGCTTTCCATGTGCGGTCAGCGTTTGCAACGATACCACCTTTAATTAATAGATCCTAAACGTTAGCAACCTTTCAGAATAAAATACCTCTTGGATACCAAATATCTTTACATCCTCTGGGTTAACGCCATCTTCTGACTTTACTAGCACGCATAGTAGCGCTAGTAGAAGTGCAACGATTGTTGTTGGCTTCATGTGTTTTATAAATAAGTTGTAAGA
>JAESGV010000855.1_pt1 | contig 13148 bp, 13 predicted proteins | sample 9269781 | NCBI WGS metagenome assembly JAESGV01 (sample SAMN15741586, study PRJNA653496) | algae metagenome | isolation source: Tildeniella torsiva UHER 1998/13D and co-occurring heterotrophs from... | place: Slovakia: Slovak Paradise National Park, Hrabusice, Kosice Region | collected 2000-01-01 | reverse complement strand
ATGTACTACCAGTTGCTCCTGTTTGATTAATCTTCTCGGAACCTGCCAAATCGACCAAGTTGATTTTCGATACTTTATCATTAGCCTATTTCATGGTTAATAACCTGTCATAGAATCTTACCTTCATAGTTTTGGTGTTAATTGTCGTCTGAGTAACAATAATCTGAAATAGCGTATGCGCTCGCGAGGATGTTTTGTTCATTTGAGTAGAGGCAACAGTCCGACAATTGTTACCTTCATCCATCAACTTTTGTATTTCATCATAACTCTTCACGACACATGCTTGAAGTCCATCCACATACGGACCAGTTTTTGGATGTTCTCTAACCTATCATGTTACCTACTTTGTAATCAAACATACCTCCAATCCTCCAGGTTTGTTATTCGATGGATTGAACAAGTCTCGAACTTGTTCATTATAAATTTCAATCATACTTGCATCAACGCGAAATGTTACACTACCATCACCTGTTTTATCTTGCTCCTCAATTCTTCTAAAGATTTCTTTGCACATCATTGGCACGATACCAATATCCTCACCGTATCCAACCATCGAATATGATTTTCCAGAACCAGTTTGTCCATACGCAAATAAAGAAACATTATAACCTTTCCATGCGTTATCGAGACACGATTGACCAAGATCATTAAATACATCTTGTTGAGTAGCAAAGTGAGGGTCTTCTTTGTTATGAGACCAACTAGAAAGTGAGAAACAGTTTTCTGAATTACTAGCTATAATCAAACGTAAATTTGCTCTCTTTTTCTTTATCATTAGGGTCTGGATTTCTGAGAATGGTAACTGGACCATTCATAGAGACAATGCACTCTGAATTGTTTGCTTTTTCTCTATCATTAAAGGGTCTTACACGTACAGCCACTTTAACACCCTCATCAGACATATTTTTACAATTACGAGTAACAGATTACATTTCTGTTGTCGAAGGGAATAGTTCAGTGAAGGGTACTTGAACTTCACCACGGTTAATGGGTTCGAAGGTAATCTTCTTTTTCTTACTAATCATAGTGACGGGCACTCGTGAAACATTTTGTGGAATAGTGTCAGAGGTAGTACTAAACGCTACGGTAGTAGAGTTGTTTCCTTGAGCACGTTGTCGTTTCTGATACTTGTAGTTCACCATGTTAGATTCTACAAGTAATTGTTTCAACAAATCCATTTTGCTTTCTTCATGGGTTGTTTCGTCCACTAGTTTCAGTCGTTTGATGTCGGCCTCGCCACCAGTTACTTGTAGAGCATGTAACAACTTGGATTTCTTTTGTTTCTTCTTGATAACACGTGAAGTACATTGTGGACAAACTTGTAACCCTCCTAGACACAAATTATGATACGCGTGACCACAGGTAAACACTCTTACTTGATCATCACGATGCCACTGTCTAGCCAAAGTGTTTGTACATAACGAACAAGTTGTCGAAGTGGGAATAATACCACGTTGTAGTTGTTCCATGTACAATTGTACTAACGTGAATGTATCTCTTTCCATAATGTTATTGGCATTGTCCATCAAAGTGTGACCGTAGTTGTACAATGACAACATACGGAAGATGGTATCTCTTATTTGTCCAAATGTTTCATTCCTTGCTGCATCGACGACTATTTTATCCAAAATGTCGGGTACTGGTACACTTCCAATCATGAATGCGATACTTAGTCTACTGAGTTTCAAATAGATTCTTTGCATCCACAAATTGACCAACTTGTGCATATTCTGTGGCGCGTTTTTGTCATGGAGTGTTTCTTGTGCTTGATTTTCCATCTTTTCCAATTTGGCACGATTAAGTTTGAGCTTTTGTGTAGCAGCGGCGAGTAGTTTCTTGTATCTAATTTCATCTTTTTCGATTTGGATACGATCATCTTCATCATCTTCTTCGTCTTCTAACTCTTCTTTTCGCTCACGAACTTGTACTAGTTTGATGGTATAAAGTTCCATTTGATCTTGATTATTTTTGATGACTTCTAACAACTCTTCTTTTCCAGTTGCTTCTGCCTCAATGTGCTTGTCTTCATATGCTAATCGTAGTTGAAGTAGTGGATTCAAGAAATTGTTGAGTAAACTAAACCAGAGTTTCTTAACGTCCGACTCCGCAAGTTTCTTTCGTAGAGTATTCCTCTTGCACATGATTACAGCGTCCTAATAGTTAGTAATAGCAATAGAGTGACGTACCATCATTTTGTCTAACACTGGATCTACCCATTCGCTATCTTCGACTGTGACTTTGTATACAGTGTCATCATCGTCTTCTGTTTTTCTTTCGAACTCTAGTAGTGGTAAGTTACTCAACCCCTTTGCAGTATCGAGAACATCAGATGATTCTTGGTCTTCTGTCTTTTCGACGTGTTTGTAGTTGGTATATTTGTCGTCATTTGGATCGATATCAGTTGCCTCAGCATACAATTTGTCAATCAACTCTCCCAACGCAACATGCATCTTCTTGATGACAAAATCTAACGCTTTGTCGACCTCTCCTTTCTAATGGTGTAAGAATTATTTTCGAAAAACATACCTTTTCATACAAGAATGAAACTGCTTCTGGAATTTCATACTTTTCACATGCCTTGAGAATTGCCGAAACATCATTTGTTTGGAATGTCGTCAAATAGTTGGGCACTTGCGTTTTGTCAAATTGACAGAGTAAAAGTACATAAGTCATGTGAATGTCATCGGTAATAGGAATCGCTGCTGATGTTTGTGCATACGAAATGATAAACTTGAGATAGTGATACAACAACGTCTCATCCTTTTTGTTTTGTCGTAGTTCTACCATAACTTCAGGATGAAGTTCTGCATGGCATGATGCTAGCAAAGAACTCATACGCTCTGGATCTCTGTTCATCAATGGTCTCAAATTCTCCAAAATGGCCTGTCTTACTAATTGTATTTGGTCGGAACTTGAAAGTTCTTTCAAATAGGGATAAACTTCACCGGAAAGTAGTGGATCGGAAAGATAATTGGAAATAACTTTTCCATAGTTCCCCTTGTGACGATAGAGATACGCAGACAATTGGTATAACTTGTTCTCTTCTACTGATTTGATCACTTGATCATTGATCCAACTAAAATGGCTTGAATCAGACTCTAAAACTTCTTGGAATAATGTTTGACGTTCGATACTTGCAACATGTGAAATTTCTGTCTTATCAGTGACCAATTGTTTAAAAATCTTTTGGAATAGATCTCCTTGTGGAATAATACCTTTTGCCATGAAACGTAACAAGAACGTGTAAAAGTGTGAAACTTGTTCTCGTCTCCATTTTTGATTATTCATCAAAGTGATCAAAATGTGAGTCATTCTGTTCATCTCTTGTTCGTTACCATCAAAAGGAGCGGTAATTCCAGAATCAGCGTAGGCAATGGATAATATCTCAAAGAATTCTGATGCGTTGAACTGAATTATAGTTTCCAAGTATTTGTAGTTTCTCTGTCCTCCTTGTACTTTCGCATTCTTGTCTTGGAATATGTATTTCAAAAGGTCCATTTTTACCTTTTTGATTTGATCTTGAGGAATGTGGAAAGCGGAAGTAAATGATGTACCATTGAAGCAATTCCTCATGTATTCTAGCACGGCATTGCCAACCAACTTTGTGCCTTTGCTTTCGATTTGGTTCTGCTCGGCGGCTGTTACTAGACAATCAAAGAGATCATCCAACGGTAATAGGTAGTTATTCCTCAAAACATTGTGAATATACAACCACATCTTCAAGAGTTGATTCTCGACGCGATATCTGATACACAATTGTTTCAGTCGTTCAAACTCGAATCCATTAATATTCAAATTCAACACAACTTGCTCTAGTGTATCAATTTGTTTAGTACGCAAGTGGTACTCTTCAATAGCATCGTAGAGTTTGCTTGATATGATCAACGATGATAGTTTGCCTTGTAGGATAGCAGTACTTGTCAATAACTCTACAAAGACATCAGACTTGCCTTGCTCTTCATACTTTGTACACAAGTCCCAAATAATATCATAGTTTTCAATCTCTATGCAGTATTGTAGACAAATTTTTCCAACGTGACGCAACGCTTGGTCTTCTGACTCTTGATCGGTATGTCGTTCTTTTAAAGATTTGCTGACAAAGAGCCTTAATAAGTGGGAAATGAGCGACGCAACTAGTTCTTTTCTACGTTCTGCTGGTGGTAGTCCAATCACGCACTGAATCTTTGGAACTTTTTCCAAATACATTTCGATGGCAAAATCAAACGCCTGTTTGTGGAAATCTGAAGCATACATTACATTCACACGTTGTTGCCAATTCAATAATCGATACGCACGCGCTCCACGTTTTCCGAATATGTAAACCGACGCCGACTCGTGTCGTACTCGAATAATCTTCTTTCCAGTTAGAACTTGTTGTGGCATTTCCAGTTCTGTATAATCAAACGTTGGCGATGTTACACCTTCTCCTAGTTTTTGCTTTGCTGCGATTCTTTCCAACTCTTTTGCAATTTCTGCATCTCTATTGGTAGCATTGGGTTCAACTATTTGAACGGGAACGTGTTGTAGTACATCAATGGCATAAACATCTAGCGATTTTAGATCTGTTTCTTCGCCAATTTCTTTTCCGATACAGAATGGATCAACGAGGGCCATTCTTGAAAGATTCTTTTCGAAAATAACTAAAACTCGATTTGCGATCCATGCCATCTTTCCAATTAAGAATGGTGCGACGAGTTCAAGTTTAAAGTCCATACTCAAACCACTACAAATATTAAAAACAACAATTGATCACTTACGAGTCGAACGAGTTTGGTTCATAGAACTGCAATCTGTTTCCAAATGCTACACTCAACATTGGTCTCGTTTCAGAGTCTGGAACTTGTTCATAATCACCATCTGGTAATTCTGCACAACGCCATGCAATACATGGTGGAGTCTTTTCAGTTATCACTCTTAACGTCTTTGGTGTTGGTTTCAACGTCGAAATAATCACTTGTGTAGGCGTTGTTACTGCAACCAACTCGGCCATATCAAAATCGTCTTTGAATCCACTAATGATATATCTCTCACTTTTTGATAGTATCTGTACATCTGTAATGTTGCTAATGGTCGATACCTCTGGTGCTTTTGTAGGTCGACCGGTCAACCAATACATGAACGAACCACTATCTTCTGAATCGTTCAATCCTAGGTCACTAACAATTTGATTAATAGGTACTACTTGTGGATCTACATATATGCTACCCATCATAGTATATACTTGGAACAACTTGATTATACCGTCATCGTGAGATAAAAATGAGGTTCTATCTGGTGATATGCCTCGTACCGATTTAGTAAAAGCATTCGCTACTGTTTTAACAGGAACGAATGTTGTCAAACTCCAAACAATGATATTTCCTGATGAATATCCGACAACCATGAGTCGTGTTGAATCTGATTCTTCTGAAATACGATCGGTGAATGCGATACTTGTGACGGATACAGGTACACGATGATCATCCAGGTATCGACTGCCTAAAACTGCTGTTCTGGACTGTTGTTTTCGATCGTACAATAACACTAGACCTAAATGTGTTCCAATAGCAAAGTAACGTGAAGATACTTTGATAACGGAGATTTTTCCTACTGTCCTCAACAACTATTTTGTCAATATTGAAACATTAACAAACCTCGTTGCTTGTTATTTCATCGTGTAGATGATTCAAGTTAAACTGTCTTGATATCTTTTGCGCGACTTGCATTCTTTGTAGATTCTTTGCGAAGAGACTTACACCTCTTGGTGTCGAAGGTGTCGTTGGTGTCAATGCATCGAGGAGGGACTGTCGTCTTGCTTGTCTCCTCTCTTTCTTTTCTTTGATAACTACGGATAATTTTCTGTTCGTTCGTGGGTCATAATAGTCGCCATAGTCGATGGATTCGTCATAGAGTGGATATTCGTCTTCGTCTATTTCTTGTAAAATACTTTGCAAAAAATCCACACTTAAATTGTCGTTGCCAGTACTAGCAGGACTCGTGGGACTTGCAATTGATTGAAATGAAAACGTTCGCTTAATAGTTGTTACGGGTTCCAAATCGAAGACTTTGGGATCAAGTTCATCAAATTGAAAAGGCTGTGCACTAGGACTCGGCTGCTCTAAGGGAACAATATCGTCTTCTTCATCTGATAAGTTGTTGTCCTGAAAATCGCTCAGTTGGTCATCAAAAAATTCGTCTTCAGAAACATCTGAGAAGTGGTCGCGAAGAGAAGCCAATATTTCAACGGCACTGCTGTTGTCTAGTGTTGGCATGACTATTACTGCTTATTTTTGACAAGAATGACAGATGACGGTTACAAATATTTGACTTTTATTTGCCAACGAGCTAATTCCTAACAATCAAGATTTTTCTCTATATAGACGTCACCACAGCCACAAACATGTACACAGTCTAAGGGCTCAGGTAGTCTTCTTGTTCCTCGCTCAACACCTCTGCTTCTGCCTCATATTTCAGTTGCCGTAACGTCTTTTGATCTTTGTAGTATTGCACAACACCATACACTGATAAAGCACTCATCGCTACGATAGTAAGTATCAGAAACGCAATAGATATGATCAGCTTTCCTTCAAGTTTCTCGCCACTGACGTTACTCATGATCCACAAGATATATTCGCTCTCAGTATCCACTGTATTGTATACCACCAACGTAACATGTGAAATATTTTGCCTCGGCAGTTCGTTGAAGTTAATGGTCTTAGAATCTACGTCTTCTAAATTGTTCATTGAGAATGACTTCCTCATTCTATCAATGTCACTCAAATCTGGCTCTATGAAGCTCTTCCCTCCTTGCATGTATACGTGCAGCTTACCTTGTCTCGCAATTTTCTTCAATGTGATTTGAATGTCGAAAGCCCCGACTCCATGTGCTCCAATAAAAAGGTGGTACACGTTTATAGACTCCCCAAAAATGTAGCCTTTGTACTCGTGCTTTGCGCCGAAAAATACGTTATGCTTAGCAACTGAGCAGTCTTCTCCGCTAAAACCTTCATAGCATTTACAAGATTTCTCAAAGCATTGTCCGTGATGAGAACATTTGTTGGGGCATGAAACTTTGCCAAGTCGGCACTAACGTAAGATATTTTGTGCAACATACCTTTTTATCAAATGGCCGACAAAGAGAATCCGAAAGAATGAACTTTCGCATGAGCTCGGCACTGTTCTCCCTTTGGTCCATCTCAACCATATGCCCAGAGTTGTATATTACCGCCTAAAAATTAGAATCAAAACCATTCTTGCCTGTATTAGATTTTTGTGCGATTTGAAAGTTCCCATTGTCGTGTTTTTCTCATTATACAGTACTCTTTGTTTAGCGTAATTAAACGATGGCCTGCCACTCCAAGGTAGAAATCTTAACCATTCGTTTGTTCCAAGCACTCCACATCGCAAATCAAATTGTCCATTAAAAACAAGTACTTGAACAGTTGTATTCTCTAGAATTCTTGGGAGTAAGAAAGTGTAGTCTTCCTGGAACTCAACTAAAAATCTACTGAACTGTTTGTTGTTGCATTGAATATACTTCGCTTCCGTTTTTAACTCTGCTAGCACATCTTCACGTTTCAAGTAGTCAATTAACACTCGCAACTCTGGATTTGGTCCAATTCGTCTGAAATCGTACGCCTACAATTTAACAAAGTTGTTTTGTCATACGTTAAAATCTCCACCATCTTCTGTTACCTGCGACCACATAGGCGTACATGCTTTTCTGTCTGCGTCTTTGAACTTATGGTCCATTATAAGCTGATGACAATCTTGATCGTCGCTACGTGTTATAAACTATACATTCACATACGCGTTGACTTGCACGAAAGATCGGTAGTTAAATAATCCAAATCCGTAAGCATGATTACCATAGCTTCTTTCTTGGACATCAGGATTAACCCATGCGTTTCCAAGAGCTATTCCCTTCAAATTAAGAAGCTTTCCTGCGGCTTCGTTTATAACTGTTAAGGCAATTGCGTACTTCCCTGCATAACTTTCTCCGACAACGTAGAACGAGTTGTTATTGTATTGAGGAAAATGATCTTCGTCAAAGAATATTTGTAGTGCCTCGTATAACTCTTGCGCGGCATCTACTGCTGTATTGGGATACTGCTTAGCATCTGGTCCATATGAGAATCCTGATCCTGCAGGATTATCGATGAATAGTATGTTAAAATCTTTGTTCCAAGAGTACGGATTTTCTTCTAATGCGCTACTAGTAGTGGTTATCACGAAAGGCCCTACCTCCATAAAAAATCCTACCATGCTACTACATCCAGGACCTCCATTCAGCCAAAGCTAGATTATATTAAATATAAAAACAAAGAAAAATATACTAGTAGTGGCTTATTTGGCTTGCTGTGCGGCATAAATATGTAGAATAAACTATTTTCTGATTCTAGGGATAAATATCCAGAGTACATCTCAGGAAACGGTGATATTGTCTAATTGTCATTTAATCGGGTTTGTCTACGTACCACAGTAGGTAAACTTGATACAAGGTGCTTTGAACCTGTTACTAAATCAGCTAACAGAGCTAGAGCAACAAGTACCACAAGCATGAAATTCTATGGGTAGCTCGCTTGATACCAAATATATTAATTGTAAAATATTAGATTACTATGAGAGTATGACCAGAGAACTAGCTCTATTTGTTCTCGTAGTAGCTGCTGTAGCTCAACTGCCTGAGTGGATTAAAGTACAGCGTCCACCTCAATCTCAAAATGCACCTTCACGATCTTTGGGATGTATGAGTTTGAAACCAGGCCAATTAGCAAACATCGAATGTATATCTGTTTTCCTAGAAGAACAAATGAACCAAAAAGGAAACCCATATTTCTCTTTGCCTCAAACGTACAGAATTGGAGTGGACTATGTTCCACAAAACAACACTGATGGAATTTATCCTGAAGACTTTGGATACCAACTCTCAATACGAGCAGATGTGTACGATGCCGCGATGACTGCAATATTTGTACTATATTTACTTCGACTAACAATTAATAGTTTATGAGCAACAATCAATTATCGTTGGCGAAAAGAATATGTGATACGCTTGTTTTGATAACAGATTTGGATTTGGTTGGTGACGGAAGAAGCAGATCCGCGTACAATCAAATCAATCCGATATTTCGTGACTTCAATCCCGATTCGCCTCCTGATTATTACACTACGCCAGTCGAAAACACCATTTACACAGGCAACTTAGCCTTTATTGTAATTGCTCTAGGAAGATACTATTTAATCACAAAAGAGTACAAGTACCTAAAGTCTGCTTCGCTAATAGCCAACTTTATTCATTCTAATCTTGCAGTAGATCTTCCATGGGGTGGATATGCTGGAGGATTTAAGTGGGATGGCACCAAGGATGTCGCGATCGGCTTTAGAAGTACTGAACATAACATTGATTTGTATGCCGCTGCACGACTGCTATTTGGGATAACAAACAATCCATTATACGAAACAATGATGAGTGTCGCCAAAACGTTTGTTTCCAACATGTGGAATGAGGAAGTAAAATCATACATGGTTGGTACTCTAAGTAACAATGAAACCAATCTCCCGATTGACGAATGGAATCTGTACAACTACGCAACAGACGCTCAAACTTGGAAAATCTTATCAGACATAGACAATAATTTAGAAAGAAACACTCTGGCTCTGGAATGGGTTCAAAACTATACCCTCGTAACAGAAAAAGCACAAGACAAAGATGGAATATCAAGAGAATACTTGGGAACATTGTTTGGCGCAGGTGGAACAGGTATACAGCTAGAGAACACCGCTTCTGCTGCCATGGCCTTCTTCAAAGTAGCTGGTACGTTGTACGATCAAGATCCAGTGAAATCGCAATACTTTTACGATTTATCAGGAAATATCGCTGTTACTCTGACTCAGGTACAAAAGTATGCAGCCAATGGTGATGGACATGGCATCGTCGCTGCTCTTCAAATTGAGGGAGCAAAAGTATGGCCAGGAAACGAATTTGCAGGAGGTTCATGGCGATACTTTCCAGTGCTTCACACAGCTGCATCTGCTTGGGCAGGTTTAGCGCTAAAGTATATATACTATGGTGACATTTATGCAAACCCTTATGCTGATTACAGTCAGAATTCAAATATACCTCTAGTTGAACGAAGTAGCGCAACTTCCAACAACTCTGAAATCAATCACACCAATACTATAGCAATAGTGATATCTGTAGTGTCATTGATCGCATCAGTTGCGCTTCTTGGTATAAATATCGTACTGGTACGAAAACTAAAAGCACAACCTAAAACGTTCGTTAATCCACCATTTGATTTCGAAGATAAAATAACAATCTTAACACCAGCTGATGAAGTATCACTAGTTGATAGAGAATTACTCTAACATGTAAATAAATTACACTTTTAAAACGTTAGCGATTTATCAGTTAGTGAAGCTTGTCTACTAGCAATACTTGGGCTATAATACTGTTCAGGTTTCGTGTTAGATGTTTGACTATCTTCCTCCACTTCATCGTCGCTAAAATTGGTGCCGTTATTCCAATAAAAACTGGGCGTATTCTCTGCCCATTTGTCGTCGTTTGCCTTGTGTCTGCTACACCGTTTTATGAGTTTCTGTCTATCTTCATCGTTCTTATAAATTCCTTCACCAATCGCATCCAAGAACGCTCGACACTCTTCACATTCGTACGAGTTTAGTCGCGATCTCTCACTCTTTTTGCGTACAACTTCTTGGTATTTGTAATTTGGTTTTTCTTTCTCTTTTTGTATACCTAAAAACCGTCTACCTTCCTCCGAGTCAGAATCACTCTCATGGGCTACTTCTTTTCTAAGACTATTAGTAAACGCAAAATATACTTACTGTGTTGTTTCTGTTGCTTTCTTTCGAACGATGGTCATTGTTGACTTTCCTTTCTTTTGTGGTTCTGGTCTTAGCTTCGATTTTATCTCCTCTTGTAACCTCTCCTTCTCTTGTTTGTCAAGCTCTGATTGTGAAAGAGGTGGTTTTCTAGGTGCAGTACGAAGAGCAATCTCTTCTTCTGTCTCTTCTATGTGAATCTCTTCTGTCTGTGCTTCCACTGCAGTCGACGTTGATCGCTTCTCCTTGTGTGACTTACTTTTTTCTGTGTAGTAAATAATATCACGTTCTTTTCGATGATCAGTAGCCTTCTCCTTCTTTTTTACTTCTTTCTTCTTGGCACTATCAGTACTAGCCTTCTCTCTCTTTTCTTTCGTCTTCTTCTTTGGAGTTGATGCTTCCTTGGCTGCTTCTGCTAAAGCAGTAGAATTGGCAGGATCAAGTTTGTTTATACCATGCTCGTACATGAATTCATAATCTTCTTCATCTTCACTTGGGTGAACATCTTCAAACGAATCAATTTCTGGTGCGACATAGACAGGAGCGGGTGGTTCCTCTTCGTCTTCGTCAAATAGTGCAGTTAGTTTTGGTGCTGTTAATCTTCGTGGTTTTGGTGAACTGAACACGCGAGGTGGCGAGATTGGTTCTGGTTTCACTTTGCGGGACTTATTTGTATCATTGTCGTCATCTTCTATGAGAATAGAAGTTTGCATTGCTGGAGTTATTGGTACACTTTTAGGTGGAGAATCTAGTATGACTTCGGTATGTGAATCTAGCGAGCGTCTTTTCTTTCTTGGTGATTCATCGATTTGTGTTTGGTTGGTTTCGTCTATCGTACGCTTTGGTGATTTTTCTGTTGGTTTTGCGACTTGATTAACAAGCGACATGTATTGTGCGTGATATTGTTCTTTTTTAGTTCCTAGTGCCTTGCATTTTTTTTCTGTCAGCTTTATCGTTTTTGCAAGTCGTTCATTCTCTTCTTGCAAGTACATCTGATCTTTTTCGAACATTTTTCTTTTCCATTCTTGTGTTGTCTTATGCACGGCTATCTTTTGCTTCCATTCCTCAACTGCGCGAACGTGTATTGTATTTACATCTAGTAGGTACGACATGAACGACATGTTGCCGTCTGTGTTCATCTGCAAACTAAAGTAAACCAACCAAGAAGACAAAAGCAGTTCGATCTAAAAGTCGAACCACTGAAACGCAACCGAAAAGTGAGAAACAACATTAAAGAACTGTATTCGTGTAGTTATGGAGCAACAAAGCATGCTGATACTTTTGTTGACACTTGAAAGCTTCCAAATAGCTTTGTACAACTGTCAAAAATGGCTTACTGTAGATGATTATCCTTCTGCCAATCACAACAGGTGCTGGTTAAAAACAAAGACCTCTTCAAGCCCTGGTCTAATTCAAATTCGTAGAGCTCGTCTTACAACATTTCCTAATTGAATCTTTTCAAACAACAACCTCACATACTGTACAAGGAGGAGAACTTCGGTACCTCTTTTTTTCACACCGCAACGAACTATAATACATTCCCTCTAACCGACTGCGCACATAACAGGCGAGTCTTGCAAAATGAGCAAGCTCATGGATACAGATGACCTCTTTGACGATGACGCAGAGATGGATTTAGAAACTATGAAGCAAGGGTACTCCCGTAGTACTTGGTCTATTGGAGACGATGAAGATGGCGAAGAAGCGGCCACTACAGTATGTTTGTCGTATGGAGACGACAACGATGTTGACGATGATAATTGGGCTCCCGCACACGGACGAGACTCTGATGACCTTTTAGACGCAGCAACGAGTTTTTCAGAAGCAACTATTGACGATGATGACGAAGAGTTTGAAACTGAAACAATGACGCGCACAATTATGCGCGATATTGACGACGATGAAGAGTTTGAGGCCAGTGGCATGGAGGCAGACCAAGAAACAAATTCTGACGTTGATGCTTTTGATACAGATGTTTTATTCTCCGTTGGTGTCTCAAACTTAGAAGCACCAACAGTTGCCAAGAAAACTCTTCGTCAAGTTAAAGCAGATGAACTTAGAAAACGTTCGCGTGAAATATGCTGTAGCGTTCCCAAATTGCAAAAAGTAGAAACTTTACCACCATTAACACCCAAAGAGCGCATACGCTCTTATTCGGTTGGTGGCTACTTGTGCTCGTATTAATATGTATAAATACAGATAATTTATAAGTCATTTAGGTCGTATTGCAATGGCCACTCCAAAATATAGGTGTATGGAATGGTAGCAGATCCTTGTGGTGCAATAGTATCAAGTGTCCACTCAAGTAGATGAGCATCATCCAA
>JAESGV010000854.1_pt1 | contig 13152 bp, 10 predicted proteins | sample 9269781 | NCBI WGS metagenome assembly JAESGV01 (sample SAMN15741586, study PRJNA653496) | algae metagenome | isolation source: Tildeniella torsiva UHER 1998/13D and co-occurring heterotrophs from... | place: Slovakia: Slovak Paradise National Park, Hrabusice, Kosice Region | collected 2000-01-01 | reverse complement strand
GAACAATAGAGGAAAGAGAACAATTAGAAGTATTGTTTCTCCTGTTCTGAGTAACTTTACATTCATGCCAGAGTTTGGCATGTTCCACACTGCTCTATGTATTGGACAATGGAAAATAGAAGTATGATAATAATTTGTTACTAATAGTTTGTAGTGGACTGATAGTGCGTTATGCGTACCAAGAAAAATATGCGCACGTGCTTCATTATTAACCGCTGATGTTGATGCTGATATTGCAACGCTAACGGATCTCACCACAACAGTTGATAAATTAGCCATGGTCATAACAAAATGGAATACAACCTATTCGTATACGGAACGATCATATGCAGGAACAGGACAATTAAAGGGAAATTGTCAAGATTTTGTTATGGACGTATTGAGTAACTTGGGACTAGAATTAAAAGTATCTGGTGCTTTAGATTACTTTTTAAAACAAATGAGAAGAAAAGGTAAATGTCAAGCAGAATTTAAAATGACGGAAGAGTTCCAAAGCCATTTTGGAGTCAAAGAGAAAAAGATAAAATTCGAAACGCATGAACAATTGGATAAGTTCGTTACCAGTTTGGGAGAAGAATTTTATTGTGCAACTAGAGATCCAAAATGGAAAGATGAATATATTTTGTTAAAGAGTTTTGATCGTGGATTGTGGTTGAGACATATAAGAAAAGAAGACGATAATAGTGCAGCAGGAAAACAGTGTCGACCATTGTTGATTGAACAACGAGTTCCAGATCTAAGTCAGGGAATTACAGGAGAAAAGATTCAAATGGTACATGCGTGTCCATTTGAAGATCCCAGAGATAGTGGATCGGTGTTAGTACAGAAATAATTTATTGGTTCTTTGATTTGAAAGAAACATAAAATTGTACAGCAATCTTGTTGAGTTCGTTAAAATCTACAGTCTTGTATCTTCCCCAACAACCACAACTTCCCCATTGTTGAACATTGTATGCTGGAGTTGAAATACCGTGCAAGATTCGTGCCAATACTTTTCCATTTGCTATCATGGATGTTCCGTTTCTTCTGAGTAGCGTGCTCATGTCTCCATTCATGTGAGAGCGCTCTAAATCGGATAGTTCATGTTTGATAAGGTTATGAGCATAAGTAGATGGCTTCTGTGTTGTTTCACAAAAGTATTGATCGATGGCGTATTGTAGCGTCTTGGCTTGTTGACGATCGACCTTGTGTGAGTCCACGTCAGATATTAGATGCGATACAGCCATATCATACATGCCTTGTAACTTGGATAATCCTATTTTTTCCAAATCTTTCATCTTGTCTGCCAATTTTGTGCAAATATCTGAGAATTCGTCATCTCCGTCTTCTGACAACAAATCAATTACTCGTTGGCGGTTTACTCTTACGCAAAACGCCTCTTCTTTACTTTCATACTTGATTTCTCGTAATTCTCTTAACATTAACAAACTATTCTCGACATGCTCCAAATTAACTTGAAGCTTTGGTGCAATTTTATCGATATCAAATTCAAATTGTTCAGTTTTGGTGGATTTTTTCTTTGTTGAATTTTCTTCCAAAATGACGCGAATAATATCGTATTGTTTTGCCAAATCTTTTGGATGTGTCTTCATGAAATAGACAGTATACCTGTGATTCATGTTGGACATAACTTTGACTACATCATCTTGTAGTTCCAAATAGGTCAAAATCGTAATAATGACTTCACGTTTAAGGTCTAGTGACTGTTCCAAATCGTGTATGTTGAATGCGCGATCAATATATTCTGGACCCTCTGTTGGTGTGTTGGCAAAGATCTTGTTCAACAATCGCTTCACGTTCAATAGATCTACAGCATCGCTAAATGACAAGCTGTACAATTTGATGTAATCTTCATCACGAATAATAGCGTGACACTGTGCAGTTTTACCATCTCTACCTGCTCTTCCAATCTCTTGAATATAGTTTTCAGGTGAACGTGGCAAGTTGAAATGAATAACAGCAGAGATATCTGGTTTGTTGATACCCATACCAAAGGCTACCGTTGCAACAATGATACGTGTCTTGTTGGTAATAAACTTGTCTTGTATCGTTTTACGCTCTGTTGGCGTTAACCCTGCATGGTAACAAACAGCATCCACCAAGTGTAGTTGCAAGTGATTCGCGAGTTGTTCAGCATCGTTTCTTTGCATGGTATAGATGACAATACTATGGCATTTCTTGAATCGTTCACTCTTGAGTAAATTGAGTACAGCTTGGAATGGATCAGGATCACCACGAGACATGGTCATGATGAGGTTCTCACGATTAAGTGGAGCTCTTATAACGTGTCTCATGTTTAACAAATTTTTGATTGACTCTTCTGTTGCTTTTGTAGCTGTTCCTGTTAGTCCAAGCATGGTCTTTACTTGCAAACGATCTTGAAGAACACGACGAACATGAAGATATGAAGGTCTAAAGTTGTGTGACCATTCAGAAACACAATGAGCTTCATCTACGCACGCAAACGCAATATCAATCATTGGTTCAGTATCTTGTGGGAATAACCGTTCCAAAAACGAGTCACTGCATAAACGCTCTGGTGAGATGAACAATACTCGTACAACTCCACGTTCAATGTCACTAATTACTCGTTCACGCTCTTTTGGAGTTTGGTTAACACTCAACATGGCTCCGGGTAAACATTTACTCAACTGTTGCAACTGATCTGTCATCAATGATATCAATGGTGAAATGACTAACACGATACTTGGTTTTTTCTCTGCTACTGCTTTGTTACTCGTTAGTAACAACGCAGGTAGTTGGTAACAAAGAGATTTTCCTGTTCCTGTTGGTAAAATAACCAGTGTTGATTCTTTTCTGAGGATGTGTTGCATACACTCTAATTGACCATTCCTAAACTCTTGTATCTCGCTTGAAAAGTGTTTTTGTGTCAATTTGAGGAGTAGTGCAGGACCCTCCTCTTCATCGAGTAATTCTTCGAGTGAATGATTGATTGTGAAATGTAGTTTCGTATCTTGTACAACAGGTTCTTCTATTTCTTCGTCTACCGGCTCATCTTCTTGCAGTTCTGCCATCTGTTCCAAATCTTTCATGGATGAACCTCCGCCTCCTCTAGAACGTTTGAATCGTCTATTCTTTGCGCCATAGCGTCCATTCCGTTTCATATTAAGTTTGACAAAATTATCACTTATGAGTCCATTCTTTCTTGCTACTATTTTTCGGTTACTTTTTGGTGCCATTTTAATTTCCAACTCGTCTTCCGATGAACTCTTGTTTTTTTCTTCTTCATATTCTTTTAATTGTTGCTGTTGGATTTCTTCCATGCGAGGTACGTTTAGATGTAGATAAGATTCTTGTGTGACCTTTCTACGCTTGTTTCCGGGTGTAACAATATTGAATGTGTTTTTTGGTTTGTCCATGCCTGATATTTGGACATTAGAGCTGGACAAAAGTTTAGAAAATATGTCGTCATCGTCGTGGGCGTCAAAGTTAAGGCCACCCTCTGCTTTTCGCTTCTTCATTGTTTGTGTAACTACTCAACTTGAACAACGGTTTCTTGTGCCGCGCTTTTATGAGTCTCCCTAAAAAGTTTGTTACATGCACCTCAAAATGCGAACGATGTAGTAAAATTTATGAATTTTTATTTTGAAGTTCTTGTATCTGTTTGTTTTGGTTTGTCACAATGGTTTCTAACCGTTCTACTTGGTCTGTAAGCGACAGAGCAATCTTTGTCAACATTTCTATTCTGTCATTCGCATTTTTTAACTCGTATTCCATTTTTTTCTCCACACGTTCCACCTCAGTCTGAGCCACATCTTTTGTCAATGAATAGAACTTGCCATCAACTATTAATTTAATCTCTTTTGCACCAAATGAACTAATAGTTACGTTATTCGTGCCTTTGGCTACCGCATTAAAAACCTTGTCTAACAGCGTTATGTGGCCTTTGTCTTTGAATGTCTGCGAAACATAGCGAGTATGCGTTGGTAGTTTGTATGCGGTTATTTCGACGTTTGCCTCATCATCGCTGTAGAAGTCAACTGTGTACGCACATGATAAATCATCTGTCAGGTGTGCATTTATTTTGTGTTCCATCTTACAACGATTTCATATGCTGTTTGCATTTTTGTTTTAGTTGACCTTTTTCTATTGGCGAACCTCCTTACAATGCTCTTTATTGTCGCACACAGCAAAAAACAGATCCACGTCAAGATGTGGCTTGAGACATGTAGCGTGCGTATGATGCGATAGCATCGATGAATAGCTGTACATCATAAAGTGTAATAATAGCGCGAGTTATAATTAGTTAAAATGCAAACTTATATTCTTCTGACGATCTCGTTGTTATGGGTAGGATGGGCGAACACTCAGGACTACCCGTTGAACACATGCTGCTACAAGTTTGCGAAGCCGGAATTACCTTCATATACGCTACCTCCATCACAACCTATATCACCTGGCGATATAACATTGAACCCGCTAAATCCAATTATTCTACACGACGCCACTGCGCTATACCCAGCGCAAGGGTGTAATGGCAACAACTTCGAGTATTACGACAAAAATAATGGTTGGCTTTCTTCATATACAGGTTCAGATGGAAAAATTCATGCTACAATTGACAACTTTTATGCAACAGCCGATAACAAGATAAATGTTCGAACAATACAAACTTGGCAGAGCAACTTGGAAAGAATATTAGACAAAAGATTTGGACGACTTTGGATAACGTGTAACAATGGCCTCTACTCGTGCGTTCAATTTACAATTAATGGAAACGAAACCGATATCATCAACCCAACTTGTGGAGTACCACCAGTACCAACTACTATTTCACCATCTACCACAACAACACTTCCACCAATACCAACAATTACAATTCTACCATCTACCACAACTACTACGCTTCCACCAGTACCTACAACTACTATTTTGCCATCTACTACTACTCTCCCTCCAATACCTACTACGGTACCTCCTACAGTTTTCCCAACTCTACCAACATTTTCTCCGGCACCTTCACCAAGATTGAGACCAATCAACACATGCTGCTACAAGTTCACCAATCCTGAACTACCACAATTTATTTTACCACCAGCACAGCCTTACAGTCCAGGAGACGAGACATTAAATCCATTGAATCCAATCATCATGTCTAGTGGTGATCCACTCAGTGCAGGTTGCAATGGTGACCACTTTGAGTTTTGGGATCCACAATATGGATGGAACAACTCGTATGTTGGAACTGATGGTCAGTATAGAACAGGTATTGATTTGTTCTATGCTACTGGAACAGATATGATCAATATTCGAACGATTCAGACTTGGCAGAGTAACATGGCCACAATTTTAAATGGTAGATATGGCAGACTATGGATAACTTGTAACAATGGATTCAAGTCATGTGCAGAGTTTACGATTAATGGACAAGTTGAAACAGTAACGGAAACAACATGTATAGTACCTACTACTACCATACTGCCAACGCTACCACCTATACCCACATTGACAACTACATCTTCACCAACTCTACCGATCATCAACAATACATGTTGTTACAAGTTTTCATCACCACAATTACCATCATTCTCACTACCAGCTTCTACTGCTCCAAGTGATACGACGTTAAATATTGATAATCCACTAGAACTATTTGACACCACTTCGTTGTCCAAGATGAGATGTACTGGTTCAAAGTTTGAGTACTATGATAATGGTGAATGGACATCTACATATACAGATGATGTTGGAATTACCCACAACACAATTGATTTATTCTACATTTATAACAACATTGACCTGAACGCAAAGGTACTCAAACCAAGTGAGACAGCACTACGAAATACGTTACAAGGAAAGTTTGGACGAATATGGCTATCATGTGACGATAATGAGCCATCATGTGCCCAATTTACAATAGAAGGTGCTTCTCGTGATGCGATCCTACCTACATGTCCCAAGAAACCAACTCCTCGTACTGACTCTAGTTCAGGTACACTTAGTCTCTCTGTGACATTAGTAATCATACTTTTATTACTTCAGTTTTGAGAGATCGCACATACTTGCATAATCAAAACATTTCTCGGCATCTGTAGTCACAAAAGTATACTCTTCAGGATTATGTAAGTGAATGACATCAGTGTCTCTGTAACAATAAATTAAAAATGGAATGTTTTTCATAGCAGGATACTTTTTTCTTGTTTCTGTGATAAACCACATTCCAGCATGAGCGTTACTGATTTTTTGAGCTCGCATTTGCTCTTCTCTGCATTTATCAGTGATGATGCGGAAATGGTTTGGACCCAATTCGATCAAGTCTTGATTTGCTTTTAAGAATTCGTTCACTGCAAAAGTAGATTCGAAGCAGTGAATGTCAACAGATGTTGAGCTGCGAATTGCACTTGCTAGGTCTTCATTGTTTTCTGGATGATCATCAACCCATAGTACTGCACTCTTCGAGTCGGTCTTTTGATCGTCAAAATGTTGTACAGGTCTATGGTTGATGACATTCTCTAAATTGACGGCAATGCGTTTTATAACTGTGTCCATGTATTTGGAAAATATAGAAATCTTTTCGGCAATTTGGCGTTTTGCTAGTCCCCTGTGTGCAATCTCATCAAAAATAGCATAGTAGTCATCTTTTGGTAGTAGTGTAATGAATGTTTGTGCTGCTATAAGCGCTTCACTTTCATAACCAGTTTCACGATCCTTATCCCAGGCAACTAAACGTTGTAGTAAAAACTTTATAATATTTGTTTTGTCATCACCAGATAGTTCGAATGTATTACTGTTTATCGTATTAAATATCTCATCCTCTGCAATAACGTATTCTTCTGATGCCAATGCTTCGGAAATAATCTCGAGTAAGTCTGCTTTGCTGTCGATGACTTCTGACATCGTTGGTTACAACTAATGCAAAAGAGATCAAGTCAACGTATTGGTGTGGCGTGTTTCGGTGTGCTGTTTGGAGGAATATTCGGTGTGAAATTCTATCAAGACTACAAATCGCGTGTACAATTACATACTGAACTGAAACAGATAGCGCAGGTGCATTCTATCTCTGAAATATATCAAGCAGAATTACTCTCGAAAGAAGCTTATCGTGCTGTCTTCAATGACAAAGACTCTTCCTCCAGCGATCAGCCATTATATAAGTTTTACGCTTATACAGCCCTTCCACCAAACACAAAACCTATACGATCAATATTCGGTGATAAAACAGGTGTGCTTTTAGATGTTACTGTACGACGTGAATACACAACTTCATCAGAAACAACAGATGAAAAAGGGAACAAACATACAGAGTACAAACAACAATCAGATACAATTGCGGATTATCTGATCAAAGGGCCGTTTGCTCTTTCCGAATTTGAAGAATCAGTAGACGTCTTTCCAGCCCAACAAATTATAGTCCAAGATATTCCAAGTGATCCAAATCGATTACCGGACATGCAACAAGACACAAATCATACCATGGTTTCGGTGCCGTTAGAAATCGTAGACAAAACTCGTCTAACGCAAAAGATATCAGAAAACAATGAAGATGTTTCTTTTATCAAAAGTAACACAAGAACCAGTGTAGGGGGAGTAACTAGAAACTACCACATCGATGAAAAGATATTGCCATTGAACGAAAGACTGCTAATCATTGGAAATGTTTTCCCAACAGATGATGGAAAGAATTTGATGTTGAAGAATACGTATTTGATGAGCACAAGAGATGAGTATGATTTTATAAAGCACAACAACAGTATGAAAAGACTTTTGCTGGCAATGAGCGGAGTTGCTGCATCTATTAGCGGATATAGTTTGTATTACATCATTAAATCAATTCGTTAAAAATTTGATGGGTCTCAAACCAAAATGAAGACTGGTAACGATCGTCTTGTTCCGTTGCTAATTTCTAAAACCAGGATCACAAACTTTGTAATTTTCAAACAATTTTTCCGAGCTATTCACACAAGCATCATGTCTAGTTTGAATGCTTTTCTCTTCGAATACCAGTATATTTCCAAGGAAGGTCGTGCACACTTGCATAAATATCACTACGAGGGAGTAGATGCAAGCGTATTCAGCAAACTCTTGCAACCGTTCTGGGAAGGCGTAGCAAATAGAATTCCACGAAACATAGCACCTAATTTGATTACCATGGTTGGATTTATCGGTGTTTTAATCGCATTAGCACTCACGTGTTGGTACTTTCCAACACACATGACAGATTATGAACAAAACGTACCCTCATGGCTTTATATTGTTATTTCGATATTATTTTTCTACTATCAAACTGTAGATGCTGTAGATGGCAAACACGCTCGCAACACGAACATGCAAACAGCACTAGGAGAGTTATTCGACCACGGTCTAGACGCCATCCAAATCACAATTCAAGCATACATCATGTGCTGCACAATGCAACTAGGAGCAACAGTATGGACGTACATTGTCGTTATCGCATTGTACATTACAGGTTACATTTTGATTTGGGAAGACTATTGCACCAACGAATTGCGTTTTGGAGAGTATAACTCACCAACTGAAGCAATGGTGATTGTACTAGTAATGTTACTCAGTGTAGCATGTTTTGGAAACTCGTTCTGGATTAACACAGCTTATACTGGTGAACTAGTTGGTATTGACTGGTTAGCGTTGAATCACTTGTTTGTATACGCTGGGCTACTTCTTGCAGTAAGTGCAACTGTACCCACAGTCATGTACGTTGTGCAAAAAGCAAAAGAGGCCAAGAACGATCGTCTCAAACGCATTGGAGGAGTGAATGGATCACTATCTTCGCTATTCCCAAGCTTCTTTGTAGTAATCAACTATTGTGGTTACTTGTGGGTTTCTGAGGAGTTATATTCAGTATATCCAAAGACCTATCTAGTAGCATTGGGTTGTGTTTCATGGTACATTCAAGTATGTTCTTATTAGTGTTCAACTAACAATCTAGACAAGATTAATTTTATCAAGAGTAGCAAATGAGAAGATTCCTTCATTTTACACTATTCTTGTTCCTCTTCCGCTGATTGTATTACATGCCATGTAAGTCTTTTTCATTTTTGATATTTATTTTAAGATTTATCCGCACCTATATGGAGTACGTGCTTTTTGCATGGTGTGCTTTTGTACTCTTTTGTTATATTCACTTGATTTATAATTCCATGAAAATAATGTCGAATGAGCTGAACATTAGCTTCTTCAAAGCATTCAAAAAGAAGACAAAGTAGCTGTAATAAATAACTATTGAACTTGGTTCTCACTGCAACATATACCTTGTGTCAACAACCATCAGTTGTAACTTAGAAACGAGGCAACAGTCCCAACAGGAGCCAGGGTTGTGCAAGTATGAAGTTTGGTAAGAAACTCATCGCGAACGCAACAAACGAGTGGCAGTCGCAGTTCATTGACTACAAGTTAATGAAGAAAAAAGCAAAAGCAGTCCGAAAAAAATTAGATAAAGTCGAGCACGAAAAACAAAACGCTGTTGAAGACAACGATATCATGGCGCAACCTCAAGAGGAAGTACGAATTATTATTCCCTCGAAAAATCGATTCTTCACCGTGGACGTACAAAAACATTTAGATCCAACGATCATTGCAGAGAGTGGGGACTTGTTAGAAACGTTTGAAGCAGAAATCGACAAAATCAATCGTTTTTTCAAAACCATCCTCTCTGAATGTAAAATGCGACACGATAAACTCGTTCTACAAATGCAAGCCAAAGAAAAAATGGAAAGTGAAGGTAAAGAAACCTCACGCGTACGTATAGCACAGTTAAGAAAAGCGTTTCAAGAACATTATCGGAGTTTGGTTCTATTGGAAAACTATCGATCGTGGAACTTTTTAGGATGCGGCAAGAGTATAAAAAAGTTTGTCAAATGTTCAAAATGTACAGATATACAGGAACCACTCACAGAAATGGTTAGAGAAGAACCCTTTTTCAGTGGAAAAGAATTAGACTCAATAATGTACGATACGGTGACAATGTTTATGAGTATCATAAGAGGAAGTAGGAAGAGAGCAATGAACATGTTACGCATACCCGTACAAGCAGGATCAGGTCCCAATACAAACTCGACTATTTTGCGTTGTGGAATACTATTTGGAACAAGTATCATGCTATGCGTTGTTTGTGCGTACATTTACATTCGATTATATATTCGGTCACTGAATACAGGAATAGAGCCAGGAGATGATTTAACATTTCTACTATTTCGATTATTATTTTTCCCAGTGGCATTAACGTGTATCATTGCACTCAATGTGAAAATTTGGAGTGAAAGTAACATCAACTATGTTTTCATATTCGAAATGGATGCACGTCGTCACTTGACCATGTGGGAATTTTCAGAATTATCACTCGTTCTGTTTTTACTATGGACAATGTTTTTAACATTGTATCTGTTCCTACTGTCAACGTTACGAGAGTTTGCAGTGCCGTTCATGATACCTGTTTCACTACTAGTATTGTACATTTTGTTTTTAATTTTCCCATCGAGAAGATTTTTATATGGAAGTGCAAGAAAGTGGCTAGCAAGTATCATTCTAAAGTCAATCATGGCACCGTTCGTACCTGTGCGATTCCAAGATTTTTGGTTTGTCAACCAATGTACATCACTGAGTGATGTTCTGTTTGACATGCAGTTTATCTATTGTTTATACAAACCAGAACTCATTTGTTACATTTCCAATCGATATTTTGTGACCATTTTAATGGGTATACCCATTTGGCTACGATTGATGCAATGTATCAGGAGGTATCGAGACTCGAAAGATTATCATCAGTTATTGAACATAGGAAAGTATTGTGTTACTACTTTCACCATGGTTTACACATTTATTTTCAAACAAGCATTATTGTACTCGGATCACGATTTTGACAGTTCTCCTATGATCGTAATTGTGATTTGGTTTGGATTGAACATTATTAACACATTGTACAAGTACATGTGGGATTTAATCAAAGATTGGGGATTGTTACGAGTATGGACATTTAAACACTTTTTGTTGAGGACTACACTAATGCAAAGAGCAATTTGGTACTATTTGGCGATGATTTATGATTTGGTTGCAAGACTATTATGGTTGATCATTTTTTTGTTACGGTACCATATACCGTCAATGTGGTGGGATACAGAGTTTATGCTACTTGGTATTACCGTTTCGGAAATCATGAGAAGATTCATTTGGAACATTTTTAGATTGGAAAACGAACACTTGCACAACGCTGATAACTTTAGAGTTGTGAGCGAAATCCCATTACCATTCCCTATGGATGTAGAAGCAAACGAAAGAGAGGACCAAGAGTACCGTCAACAAGTTGTTCACAACATCAAGACAAAGTTGACATCGTTCAGTGGACCACTCGGTGCCCTCTTTAGAAAGATAATAATGACATCAGAAGACGAAGCCTATTCATCCGATGAAGAGTCAGAAGAAAAGAAAGAGAAACCAAAAGAAAAAGCAAAACCAGCACAAACACCACGACCGAAAAAAGAAGAAGCAAAACCAAAGAAATTACTCAACTCTTCCAAATCAGTTCCAGCTTCTCTGAATCGTTATGTAGATAAATAAATTTATTGTGGTGTAAACTCGTTAATTTCGTTAATTAAAGCTTGGTCCTTGTTCAAACTAGCAAACAAGTCCAAATCAAATGATCCATCTTCTTTTGTCAACCTACAAGCCATCTTATCAATCGCTACAGTAGCCAAAACACTTTCAATGTATGCATCAATCAAATTGTCGACTCCTAATCCCAATTTGTTAAAATCTTTCCTGTCAGCAATGATTAATCTCTTGATATCAGTATCCCATGTTCCTTGTGCCACTTTAACACTCAAATTGGTACCTAATACTTCCCAAGAATTTCCTTTTAACTCGTCTTGAAGTGGTGACTGTGCTCTTCTGGCATACAATGCAAGTGGACTGAACCCTCCAACTTCATAATTATAATGTACCATCATTCGCAAATCAGCAACATAAATATTGTTATGTTTGTCTGGTACAGTTCCAACATGATACATTTGTCCTTGTGAAGTACTACTCCAATTGGAATTTCCAATCAAACTTTGAACAATGAAACAATCATACTCTTCTGGAATGTTCATAAAGTCATCAAGTTCTTTTTGATTTGTAATGGTCCAAACACCTTGTCCCGCATTACTGTACGGATTCTTAATGACTGCAAATCCACCCATAGTACTGACCCAGATGGGAATGACTTTCTTTTCGACATCGCGAATAGTTTTTGGAATGTTCAACTTTAAACCAGAGTTGATGATTTCAGAATTGAGAAAATCGTATGCTTTTGCTGCCAATAGTTTGTTTCTTCCACCACTCAAGCAACAGATCACTGGATTGAGTATTACTGTACGTGTACTAATGACTGGTATTCTATTCCATGGTTTTTGAGTAACGTATCGAAAAGCAGCACGAATATTTATCCATTCCTAGTTTTGTTAGTTGATATTAAACAACATACGCCATTGTCCAAGATTTGCATGATATTTGTGTCTTTGTCAAAGCGAACGTTTGGTGATGGTTCATCTTCGAAAAACTCTGCATATAAAACTTTTTCATTAAAGATGTCTGCAAGCGTTGCTGCATATCCAGACGCTTCCATTCCATTCTGGTTGGTTAGTATGAATATTTGATGACATACTTTATCGAAAATAACGGCTAATCGACCTTCTGGCAGAGTGCCATCCTTTTTCGCTTCTTCTAACATGTGTTTGAATGTCTTCTCGAGTAGTGTTCGGTAACCTCCGTGTTCATTTCGATCTTCGAGTAACGGGAACGATTTTTGACCACTTGGACAACTATTTGTCTATTACAGTTAATATAGAGAATATTTGTACCTCGATCAGAACCATTTTGCGCACTCCCATATTATTTGTGACGTTGAACAAGTCAGTACCACTCCATTTGAAATATTTTGGCTTATACCGTAGCATACTTTCTAAAACTTGTCTGTCCACGTTTGGGTTCCTGATACTAGTTAAAAAGTGGTTCAGCGTACTTACAAGTGCATATAACGGCTGACAATTCTGTCGTTACCCAAATTCATAAAATTGTTCACCACAGAACTGACTTGTGCATTCAGAGTCTTTTGGTAAAAGTGTGCGTCTGCTTCAAAAGAGTTTGGAGAAACAACTTTGGGAGGTTTCGATGGCTTGCCTTGCTTCATGTCACCTT
>JAESGV010000853.1_pt1 | contig 13161 bp, 13 predicted proteins | sample 9269781 | NCBI WGS metagenome assembly JAESGV01 (sample SAMN15741586, study PRJNA653496) | algae metagenome | isolation source: Tildeniella torsiva UHER 1998/13D and co-occurring heterotrophs from... | place: Slovakia: Slovak Paradise National Park, Hrabusice, Kosice Region | collected 2000-01-01 | reverse complement strand
AACAAATCCGTGATGAAATGAGACGCAGATGTCACAAGAGAGGTGTAACTGCTGCTTTCACTGAAAAGAATCTTGGTTACGAGTTACGTTGTGCACCACCAAATGCATTCGATCGTGAATACACTCGTGATTTGGGCTTTGGTGCCGTTAGTTACTTATTAAAGGGTGGATCTGGTGCTTTAATCAGTTTCCAAGGTAACTCGATGGTCCCAATGAATTTTGAAGACATCAAGGATCCAAAGACTGGAAAAGCACGCGTAAGAATGGTTGACATTCACAGCGAAGGTTTTCAAGTTGCCATCAAGTACATGATCCGTTTGGCACCAAAGGATTTCCAAAAAGAAGGCAAATTAGAAAAGTTGGCTGGCGCTGCAAAGACAACAGTCGAAGAGTTCAAAAAAGAATTTGAGTACTTAGTACACACTCACGCTCATTAAATCGTTGTTGTGAACTATCTCCTATTTGTAATGCTGATCCTGCTTAATAATAGCTACACATCAAAAATATAATCAAACCTCCTCGAGACTAATTATCTAACTCATCAAAGTAATGATTGCACGTATCGTTAGAGCGACTCCTAGAGTAATCAATAACAGAAGAGCCTTCCAAGTAAGCGTAGGTACCAGATCCTTGTTGTACAATCAAAAGAACACGCCCACCCTAGATCCATCTCAAGAATCGATATTTTTAACGTCAAAAGATGCAGGAAGAGTGGAAGATTTAGCTGCCAGAGGTCAAATGGATGAGGCTCGAAAAGTATTTGATATGACCGATGAGTCCAAGAAGACAGATGAGCAATACAGAGCTCTCATTCAAGGTTATGCAGAGATCGGTAATTTGGCCGAAGCACAACAACTGTTTTTCTACCTGCAAGAGAATCGCAAAGAGATAGGTGCCGCTGTTTACCGCGCAATGATCGCAGGATACTCCAGAGCAGGAATGACAGATAATGCTTCTCAACTATTCAAAAAGATGACTGATGCAGGTTTCAAAGCCAACACGACTACGAGCAACAACTTCTTGGAGGGTCTCTGTCTAACTGGAAGATTGGCTGAAGCACAGACATTCTTTGACAGCATGACCAAGAAAAATGATATGACATTGAACATCCTGATCAATGGTTATCTGAAAGCAGGTGATGTAGACACAGCCAAGAAGATTTTCGACGAAATGCCGGTCAAGTACGATATGAAACCAGATAGCATCCTCACGAAGAAAATGGAGGCAGCATTGAAGAATCCATATAGACTGAAGTAGTCGATTGTAAATATTATAAGCATAAATTATGTTTAGTCTGTACAATTAAAGCTACATAACACGTCTCAAGCACTATGGGAACTACTAGGAAATTAGTTGCATAGTTTCCATTTCATTGTCCACTTATCTTCTGGTTCCTGTCTCTTATTCTTGCGCTTCATAGGTCCACTACAGACCAGGTATTTGAAATTACCTGCCTGATTTTGTGAAGCAGAAGATTGAACATTTGTTGGACTAGGTTGTGAATAACTACGTCTCGGCTGTGCTTGAGGTTCAACGGTGAACTCTCTCTGTATTGTCTCAATATTTTGGCTCTCCAAAAATGCGTGGAATTCGCGAAGTTGGTCCATGGTGGGCATTTGAGGTGGCTGAGATGGGTCTACATCTCCTTGTACTGCTCTTTGGAATTGGAGATAATACTCTAGTACAGTCGACAACAAATGAGCCTCATGTTGTTGGGTTTGCATTTGTTCTTCTTCTGCATACCGTAGACGTTTTGCTGGATTTAGTTCTCCCATTTCAATGCTTTCGTCTGCGAACTCATCTCCGCCTAGATAGGACTGTTGTTCATATGCTTCGTATTCTTCGCGCTTTCGTTTCAAATTACTTTCGTCTGCAAAATCGTGGTTATCAAAATTCAACAAGTCCATCTCGTTTTGTCTGTCCCAATTGTCATTTCTTTGCGCGAAGTACTCGTTTGTAACACCGGCTTGTTGGTTCCCATCATAGTTGAAAATAATTATTGGGTCTAGTTCGGGAGACCTTACATATCCTGCTTGATACATTTGTGAATGATACTCTTCTTCGCTAGCGACGCCGACGACTCTACTGTCCCAAGATTTTCCCTCGGTGGGATTTGTATCAAATTGATGAGATTGTACAGGTGGTTTTGGATTGGATTTTGTCTTTCTAGATTTCTTTTGCGTAGTCTTTGGTTTTGGTGGAGGTGGAGACATTTCCTCATTTTCTTCCCCACGAGTTGATTTGAAAGGGTCGTTGCTATGCACTTTGTTCATGTAATGAAGAAGTTGCATCATGTTCTCGGTGTATTCCGACATAGTGCTAGGACGTGTTGGTAGCTTTTCAAAAAATATTGAATAACCCAGTCCAGCCTAAGCTGAAACCAATGGTATTTTTGCTTGAATTCTCTAAACCAGGGAAACGCGTTCTATGTCGAAAAAAGGCTAAAAATATTATCTGAAAAAGGATATTTGATTTTTAAACCTCGCTTTTCTCGAACTTTATGTGGTCTTTGCGTGTTGCTTGTCAATTCCTTGCTCCATGAAGAGCGAGCTGTGATTATTTGTAGGCAACAGAATCCGTGATGAGTTAAAGTCAAAGAGCTAAGAGGTCCTATGTATTTTTATGGCGCATATTTAAGAGGTTTCTAGGGTCTTTCATAGTAAGAATATCTTTGTGATGTACGTACGAAATCCTGATGTTATTGCAAAGTTCTCACCATTTAATAAATCAAAGTAAAACAATTTAAGTTCTTCAAATATTTCGTTAAAGCTGTATTCGTTTTCAAAGTGTTCTAGTGGCACAGAGTACAGCTTGTCATTGGTACAGCTTGCTGTTACAAGCACAATTAGTCAACCTAGACAATATTTGAACTTGTGTTAAAAAGCATGGGTCTAGACAGAGGTTTCAGAGACGCCTTTCAGGCTCGGTACGGATTTAACCGTAGAGATATACGCACACAAAAGAAGGGTGACTTGTCTGAAATCTACACGATTCCGTACAATGAAAAAGACGATAAGTTCTATTACGCAAAAAACGCAGAAAAGAAACGAGTAGACCACTTGTGTGTAGATGCAAACGAACTGATTCATGCTGGTTTCAAAGCTCAAACAGATTATATGCACGAGCAAGAGCACGTGTCAACAAAGGGACGTCGTTCACAGAACAGAAGAGTTGCAGAAACCGTTGATGTAACAATAGATGACGAATTTATTAATGCAGTTGGGTTTGCTGTAATCGCTCGTCTCAAAAAACTATATTTATCGTTTCGTCCCGTAGAAACTTTTTACATTGCACTAGATGGACCTTGTGCACTCTGTAAAGGTAAAGAGCAACGCTCAAGAAGATACTTTAGTGTTCAAAGTGTCCATGTGAGCCCTGGAACTCGTTTAATGAACATTGTCGACGCAAAAATTCGTGAATGGATTCATAGTTATTTTGCGAAAAAGAACACAGACAAAGACACAGTACAAAAAATCATTTTCAGTGGCAGTTGCGTAGAAGGTGAAGGTGAGATGAAAATCGTAGACTTTTTAGTCAATACAGGTTGGAATGACTCTGCAGTAATCCATACGCCAGATTCTGACATGTTGTCCATGGTTCTCACTTTGCCACAAAAGAACGTATTCGTAGTCAGCAACGATACTTTTGTACAAAAGTGCGACATTACACAAGTCATCAAAAAAGCGTATCCAAAACAAGATGAGAAACGTGTCGCGTTGGACCAAATCATGTTGAGTTTGTTATTCGGAAATGATTACATTCATCCAATTCGTACTACAACAAGTTCATTCACACCAAGTGTCGTTCTAGAAAACTATTCGACTTGTATCGTCGATTGGGATAACTCTAGTTTATCATTGGATCTCCAAGCCATGTACGATTTAATCACTGCAGTTACTCCAGACACAAACACAAATCCAACTCGTGTACAAGAAACGAAAAAGTATTTACAATCGTTATTATGGTGTATCCAATCCTATCGTACAGGAAAGTGTTTCGATTATGAACACCCAACGAATCGATGGATCGATATCGAAACCATTACAGGTGGATTGAAAGATATGATAGATTCAGGAGAAACCAAACTCGTATTGGTTACTTCTAAACCACACAAAGTTCATCCATTCCTACCTATTACGTTTTTATTGTACATTGTACCATTGAATCATGCACAAACAGTCGTACCAGAACGTATTAGTGACTATTTGAGTTCACTACAAAATGACATCATTTACGGCGAGTTGTTAAAGATTGAACCATCAGATGATATCACTGGAAAATTGTTGAATATTCAAAAAGAAATAGTATCACAAATGAAGAATACAAAATCAGAGTGGATTATGGAAATATGTTCTCGAGGAAAAGAAATGACCTACGTCGCAGTAAAACGTGCAAATCAAAAGAAACCAGTTGGTCCAACATTAACTCTAGTCAACGAGAAGGGACAACTATTAGAAACTGATGCGGAACGAGATGTCGAAATGGAAGAAGAGTTGATGGGTTTGGCAACGTTTAGTGAACATCGATTGAAAAAGTATTTACCACCTAAACAAAGTCAAAAAGAAGTAAAACAATTCGCAGCAGAAGAGATTTGGAAAGAAGAACAAACCAAAGCCAATCAACAAGAATTGCGTCAAATGGAAAAACATTTGAAAACATTGAATAAAAAATTGGAATCGAAACGTATTGACGAAAGAGCAGAAATCAAACGAGTAAAAGAAGAACAACGAGCCGTTAAAGAAAAAGAAAAACAAGAAAGAAGAGAACAACAAGAAAAAATTACACAACAAAGAAAAGCAGAAAAGAATGAAAAGAAACAAAAAGAAATGGCAGAGTACGAAAAAGCAAGAAAGAATTCTATGCATCCACTGCTACGAAGAGAAAACGATCCAACTCGCAAGTACAAGGATAAACTCAAACCAAACAAGATGAAGAAAAAGTTCCATAAAAAATAAATTATAAAGCTTCACGTAAACGTTTCAAAATGAGTGAAAATGTGCTATCTCTAACGACCATTTCCATTCTAACGTATAATCCTTTTTCTTTGATTCCAAAATCTTGACCCTCCCAACCAACAATGTGATGCTTGTACAAGAAATCATAACAATTGACATTGGATTGTTTGCAGTGTAACCAAACGTAGAATTGTCCAGGTACACTTTCTACTGCGTATTTTTGCTGTTGTGGATCTTTTTCATTAAATACGGCAAGTAATTGTTCCCATCTTTTTTGCATTTTTGTACTAATGTACGTAAAGAATGATGGTTGATCAGCAATGTGTTGAATGACACGTAATGCTCTGAATTGACCTTCAATGGAAGTATGAATCATAACATGACCAATAAACGCAGCCATCAAACTTGCTACTTTTGGATCTTTGACGAGTGCCCATCCGAAACGTGTTGCTGCATGTCCTGATAGTTTACTCAAACTAAAAATCATAACATTCTCCTTGGCTTTGACTAGTGTTTTTGGTTCCAATAACGATGGCCAATAGTACACCATATCATGTGCAATGTATTTGGAAGCACTATAGTGTGCTGTAAAGTTGACACTTCCTGTTGGATTACGAGGTACATTTACAAACTCTATAATACGAGTGGGATCAGGTTGTGCGTATGAATCGTTGAATCTTGTTACTGAAGGGTAAGTATTTGCCCAACCCTTGTAACCTCCATAGTATGGTGTTTTTGCAAATACTTCAATTGTTGGTATGCCTTGTTGATTTGCGAGTTGTGTAAATGCCCACGTGGCAGCAGCGATAAGTTGTGTACCACCAGAACCAAGTACGATTGTATAGTCTTTTGTTTCTGCATTACCTGCTACATCATGCAGAGTACGAATGGCCTTGTTTAGTACTACACCAATTGAGTATGGGTTGTTCTGACCATCTATTAGAGTTTCACTAGTGAATTCGTAACCTGTTCTGTATGATGGAATAATTTCGATAGTGGTATCTGATTGTTCGACTTTTACTTGCTCCCAGTATTGTTGGTACATGAGTGGGTTGCCACCTACGTCTTGGATGAAACAGTTTTGGATTTCGTTCTCGCAATTGGCTCCGTTGAAGCAGTCGTCGCAACTACAAACATGTGGTGAATCTGCGTATATTCTTCCATTACCAGAGCAGTTCTCTGCTGCGAATGCCAAGCACACTAGACAGAGCACTAACAGAAAACACCGCATGTTGGTTGTCTAGAGTTACAAAAACGATATGCATTTATTTGAACTTTGTCACGCGTTAGTCTCCCTAGTTTTATCGTGTGTATTATAATGTCTCTTAAGATGCGATAACTGACTGAACGCTTTGTTGCAATCTGAACATATGTATGGTCTTTCACCGGTATGTATTCTTTGATGTCTTCTCAAATTACTACAGGTAGTAAAGCTCTTCATGCAACCTTCAAAGTTGCACATGTAGGGTCTCTCGCCTGTATGAATTCTTTCATGGGTATGTAAATCGCTGCGCCTAACAAAAACACGATCACATCCTGGAACTGTACATTGAAAGTTTTGTGATTTTTCACTGAAATAGTCTATTATTTTGGGCGATGAGTGTCCGCAACTGTTATCGGACATGGGACTAACACTATCCGCCCTTTTGTCTTCTTTTTCGATCGACCATAGTTTGGTGCGTTTGTTTGCTGTTGCATCTCCAAACTCATATTCACGACCACGTTTTACACCATATTCATTTTGAATTGCACTTTGTACGATTGCACTGTGAGCTACATCATGCTCAAAACTGCCTATTGAATACAGCAGGGTAGAAATTGGTGGCAGAACAAAGGATTCTTCAGGTAAAACACAAGTATTCATCCTGTTGCTGTATCTTCAGAGAGTGAGATGAATTAAAGATTCTCTAGTTGGATACCCATCGCAACGGATGTGGTTAAATCTCAGCGAATTACCTTATTTTATATCCGCTAGATGCAGGGAATCTATATTTTTGAGCGAATTCAAATTGTACTTAAAAGTGAGATATTACTCCTGATAGACATATCTACGTTACAATGAACATCTACAGTTTAGCTACTGGTAACAGTTTTAGCTATTGGCGAATAATCATTAACACTCAGCTTCTAGTTGCCTTGTTACAAATATTTATTTGATGCCATGAACAGCGCAATACCTCCAGTTGTTGATGGCACCACAGCAGCTGTTTGTGTGATGTCTCACTTGCTCGCGACGGCAGCGCTTGTTTATATAATGAGAGTGGCGTATAAAGATAGAGAACAGTACATTGAAAACTCAACGTTTTTCATTGCGCTAATGTTTCTTCCAATACTTATAGGTACACTATCAACAAATCTAACCGTCTAGTGGCATTGATTTGCAAAATATACATATCTATTTTTCATTTCTTTTTGGAAGGAATTCCTAACAGGCGGATCAAGTTTGCGTATAATCTATTTGATGAATTATTGTATAACTTTGTCATGACAATCATGCTAGTTCTTTTTATGTTCACAACGTTTAACATATAGTAATTACGTTTAACATCGCTAAACTTTAGCTCTTCGAGAGGAATTAAATTGGCTGGTGAGATAACGCACTACGAGAACAAAGTCAGAATAGTTAACGTAGTTTTGTTAATGTTGATTCCCTGTATCATACTAGCTGGAATTCTTTGGTCTGTAACTACCTTGAGTTTGCAATATCAACTGCTGTTTTTATCGCTACCAGATCAAATTGTATTTGACATCAACTTCGCATCAGATGCTGTATTTCATCTGCTGTGCTTAGTATTTGGATGTGCTATTATTTCGAAGTCAGTGTTTTTGTATCGCATCAAGCATGATAAGATTGCTGACGCAGCTGCCAGAAAGTCATTTGATTATGTAAGCGATTTACTGATATGTCTGACTTTCATAGATTTACAAGATGAGTATTACGTTAACTGGTGTTATCGCCGCTCGAGCATTGATCATGTGTATCGAACCAGTATTAGACAGAATACTTCAAGCAGATGAAAAAGGAGCCGACATTCTATCCTTTGTTTTTTCTTTAATTGAAGATATAATCCTGAACATAGTATCATGGTGCACAGTAGGCTTCTTGCTCAAGAAGAACTCATACGAAGAATACGAACAGATATTTGATAAGTGAATAAACTTGTACAATTGTAATACGATGACAGAACATGAAGCAGAGTCAACACTGCTAACGCATGAAGATAAAGATACCGTCTCAGATTTAATACCGTCAGACAAGTCAGAAAATCATACGTATGGAAGTTTTGTAGCGTACTGTTTCTGTGTAAATTATATTCTTGGCGTTGGTGTGTTAGGAGTACCATATGGATTCTACAAAGGCGGTGTGATTGCAGGGCCGTTAATTTTATTCGTTGTCACGCTCTTTGCAATGATGAGCGCGACATGGATTATTGAATCACTCGTAACGACATCTTTCTCGTCACTAACACAATGATAGGCAAGAGCACAAGCAATATTTAACGCTAAGGACGAACCAGATACAGACAATACGCAGTATCAAACAGTGGAGGAGCTTGGAAAGAACAATGACCAACTTTTCCGTATAACACACCACAAATTCGAGATGAACGAACTATGTCATTTGTTTTTAGGACGAGTAGGAAAAATTATTTATGAAATATGCCTCTGTTTGTACTTGTATGGAGCACTTTGGTCGTATACTTCAGTATTTGCAGAAAGCATGGCATCGCACGTTCCTGTAAGAGCAATTAACACTCTACTAACTGCATAGTTACCCATTAAAGGATGGTATACATGTGACGTTTATACAGACGGATCCTCAACGTGCAACTCGTTATATTTAATCTATGTTGGAATATTCTCAGTATTCGTTGTACCATTAACGTGTCTAAATCTTACGGAACAGAAACCACTTCAAGTCGTACTCACTATTTTCCGTTACGTTGCGCTAGGTTTGTATTTTTACATTTCTTAACAGTCTAGGTCTTATGATTCTCGTTACTCTTATTGGTATTGGAAGTGATCCATACAGTCGTTACAGAGAAAATCCACACATTGCAATGCCACCAAAAGGTCCATACAGCATGACAACATCACTACTCAATTTTGCAGGATTTTCTGTACTTATGCCCATTTGCATTTACAGTCAAATTCTACATCATTCAGTACCTGGACTCAGTCAACCTGTGAAAGAGAAGAAGAGATTGAATTTGATCTTCACCAGTACCTTTTTGACCACGTTCTTCTTCTACGTATTTTTAGGAGTCATATTGGCTGTCTACTATGGAGAAAACGTAAGTATTTTCGAACAGAATTAACAATATAGATTCAACCAACTTGTTCATTGAACTTTGGATTTTGGCGTGCTGGTACACCATTTGGATTAGAAAAACCATCATGGGCAACTGCTATTGTTCTATTAATTATTTTGTTCCCTGCCATTGACGTTGTATCAGCGTTCCCATTGAACGGTATCACATTAGGAAACAACATCCACGGTGCAATTCTCAGTTCATATCCACATTTAATGCAAAAGAGATGGATTCAAGTTATATTCAGAGTAGTTGCTGCTATTCCACCAATCATTGGTGCCATGTTTGTAAGAGATTTGAGCAAGAGTAAGTGTTCATTTTGTATTCTAATCTCTAGTTTTGCAATACGTTGGTCTAGTAGGATTCGTTATCACGTTCATCATTCCACCCATTTTGAACATTGTTTCACGTCGCGCATGTGAGAAAAAGTTTGGTGTTTCCAAAACGCATTGGACGGTACCAATCGTAACAAGTACACCCATGTGCATCATCGTAGCAATACTTGGTGCAGCATCGATCATCTTTTGTATCATTATGAATATTGTTGAAGCAGTTCATCCATTGAGCACACAAGTTTAATAAAGTTTGAGTATCACTCTGCAAACTTGACCTTTTTCTTGTCGTTTTCGTCTTGGTCCTCTTCGTCTTCTCTCTTTCTCTTATTGTCAGTAGCTGGCTTTTCCTTCTTTCTGGCAACAAGTCTGTTGACAGTAGTTGGAATGTTTGCTCTTTGCTTTTGACGTTCCTCTTCTTCTTTTCTTCTCTTTTCTTCTTCTATTTTATCTTGTTCTTGTTCTTCTTCCATTTCTGTGATCTATCACGTTAGTGAGATTCTAAGCACTTACACGTATGCGTAAATCTTTGATGAGTTCTGCAGTGTGTTCGGCGTCTCCCTTGCTGGTATCATGGTGTCTTTGTAGTGCATCAGCAGCCAGTTTCAAGTGGTCCAACCCTTGAGCGTGTTGTTGATGGTATAAAAGTGTGATAGCAAGTTCAGAATGACTATACAAGTTAATACACTTGAATTGTGACTTACATTGTTGCAATCTGTCTGTGTTCATTTGCAGGTGTCAAAGCCAAACAATTTCGATAATCGGTAACGGCTTGTCCAAATTGTTCATTTTCACGATCCAAATCAGCTAATGCCATATAAACGTCTGCCAATTTGCCTTGAATGTACTTTCTGTCTTTTGCTGAAATTGTTAGAAGCAAAATATCAACATACCACTAGCAACTTTTTCTCTCAGGTGGTTAGTAAAGATGACTCTTGCAAGTTCAAGTGATGACCATGCAGCCTCTAAAGTATCATCCACATCTTCACCTGCTTCTTGTTGGCCTTCCTCATTTTCGTCTTCCTCTTCTTCTTGTTGATCTTCAGCGAATACGTGTGTTGTAGCCTTTGCGTTTGCCAATGGTGCAGTGTTTGCTTCTTCCTCTTCTTTCATTTTCTTATCTATTTGATGTTAATAGTATCAACGTTTACGTACTGATGCCTTTGTGTAGTTTTGATAACATAGCCAAGTTATTTTGTTGTTTTGCGCGTCTCACTAATAGATCACCGTACATTAATGCAATGTCGCCGTTTTCATAAGCGAGTTCACCAAATTCTTCAGTGCGTGCACGTAAGATATTTTCCAAATGTTCCAATGCTTTGTCAAAAAGACCGAACAATTTTGTACTCTTTTCTTCTTGTTCTTCATCACCGACTTGTGCAATTTGTTCTGTCATATTTCCTTCTAATTGTTTGATTTCTTCTATTAAATTTTCTATTGCTTCTAGATCTTCTTTATCCTTGTATGTGAATGTATCAGCAGTGATAACAGGTGCTGGTGCATCTCCCAAATATTCGTCTGTGGTAACAGGTTCTGCCATGTTAACGGTTCGAAATGTTAAAAATAATTTGGCGCGAAGTCTTTACAACACATCACGGGAAATTTTAGCTGTCTGCTATCACTACTTAATAGTTGACTCTCTGATGTACGAATCATGTTCCTCGGACACGTTACAGTCTTTCTCTTGCGAAAAAAATAAATACTCAAAACCATTTAAGAATATTGTCTTCAAGATGCTCACACAAAAACTTCTAAAACCTGTTGCTCTATGCAGCCATTCCAGTGACCCATATTGGCCATTCGATTTGAGAGGAACTCCTCACCAAACGTGGTGTAGAATCCAGGTAAAGAAACATGTGTTGTAACATATTTTTCCGTCTCTATTTATAGGCACTCAACCAATATTTTCAAAGTTCTTTGTCGCGAACCCGCACAGACTGATAGACGAGCATGATGAATGTTTGCAGTTCATTGGAACCACCGAGTTCCAGCCTAACACGCGTGGAGGCAGTTAAAGCGAAGAAAAAAACAGCATACAAAAAGAAGCTTCGAGAGGAAATGATGAAAACGTTTGGGAGGTTTCTTGGAGCCGAAAAAATAACAAAAACTGAACCGAATAGCCCTGGTAGAAACTCGAATTTAAAAATGGACTTTCCGTCGGGAGAGGAGAGCTTTGGCGTCACTATTAACGATTTACACGAACACATAAAAGAGTTACAGTGTAAACACATGGAGGAAAAAGCACGAGAAAAATTCTTAAATCACGGAAGACGTAAATCCAACTCTCGCTCGTTCTCGATAAGCGCAGTTGTTCATATGGATCATGTAAGCTATTTTTGTGACCCGCAACTAATTGTACAGGACGAGTCGCCTCCACCAACTCCATTCAGCGCGACCTTTACTTCAGATATTGATAACTTATTCGGTTCCTCGCTAAGTGAAGACTCATCCGCCGAAGAACCTTCAACCCCATGTACGTCCCATTTTAGTGGTGGTGGAAATAACGATTTCGACCACTTTGGACAAGAAAAACACAAACCAGATGGTTTCGACGATGAATTCCAGGTACGACAACTTTTGCTTTATTAACACGTGTTAGGCTCTATTAAAATTCGAAGAAAAGTTAAAGCGAACAAGTGGTGTTCACATGTCTGCTTATTTAACTCACAATTTACCAAAGAATCGATACAAGAATATTTTACCAAGTATGTTTATTTGCTCTCTTTTAACCATTTTTTAGATGAGGGAACTCGCATAAAACTAGCACAACTACCGCATAGCGAACCAGGTTCTGACTATATTAACGCAAACTTGATAACTGTACCATGCGCTCAAACCCACTTGCCTTTTACTATGCCAACACCGCCCGCTTACATTGCAACTCAAGCACCACTTCCAGATACTATTTGTGACTTTTGGCGAATGATATGGGAACAAGACGTCCATATAATAGCAATGTTAACAAACGAGCTGGGAGAGGAAAAAGACGACGAACATTCTATTAATTCTAGTGATGATAACAATGGAGAGTACAGTGCAAGTACAAACTCTGCATCTGACCATTCGTTTGACTCTCATTTCAACAGAAATCGAGTTCAACGATATTGGCCACACATTGGCGAAACCAAGTCTTTTGGAAAGTAAGTATAACATTACATTTATTAACGCGTGTAGTATTATTGTAGAAACTGTGGGCGAAGAGCACTCTCAAGATATTGTCACGCGAGAGATTATGATATTAAATACCAAACAAACAGGAAAGAAGAGAAAGATACACTTTTTCCAATATACTGGATGGCCTGATATGGGCGTACCACAATCCGTAGAAACGATCTTAACACTTGTTGAAACTGTAGATACTTTACATTCGAAATATCCAAATGCACCTATTCTTACACATTGCAGGTAAGTCATGTTATGCTGTGAAACTAACATTGAATAGCGCTGGCGTTGGGCGAACCGGAACTTTTTGTGCCATTCACATCATGATTCAGCAATACAAGTACTATCTTAAGAAAATGCAGGAGCTTGGGTGTGACCCAGATAATCAAATTGATGAGG
>JAESGV010000852.1_pt1 | contig 13162 bp, 13 predicted proteins | sample 9269781 | NCBI WGS metagenome assembly JAESGV01 (sample SAMN15741586, study PRJNA653496) | algae metagenome | isolation source: Tildeniella torsiva UHER 1998/13D and co-occurring heterotrophs from... | place: Slovakia: Slovak Paradise National Park, Hrabusice, Kosice Region | collected 2000-01-01 | reverse complement strand
TTTTTTGAGTCGTTGTGCCTCTAACTCTCTCTGACGCTCAGCCTCTCTTCGTTGTCGCTCTTGTTCATTTTTCACTCGTTGAATCTCCTCTCGCTTTCTTCGCTCTTCTTCTTGTCTCAGTCGTTCCTCTTCTTCTATCCGTTTTCTTTCCTCTTCTTTCCGTCGTAGTTCAGCTTCTCTACGTCTACGCTCCTCTTCCTCTTTTCGTCGCCGAACCTCTTCTTTTAGCTTTCTTTCGGCTTCGAGCCGTAACAACTCCTCTTCTTTTCTTCGTCTCTCCTCTTCGAGTCGTTTCTGACGCTCTATTGCTTCTTGTCGTTCTTTCTCTTGCTCTAGCTGTCTGATCATCTCTTGATACTGCTCCTCTGCCAGTTGAGCTTGCCTTGCTTCTTCTTCTTGCTCTTGAGCTTGTTTCAATCGCCAAAGTCGCTCCTCCTCTTCTAATCGAGCCTGCTCTTCCATCTCGACTCTCTTTCTGCGATCTTCTTCTAACCTTTCTTTTTCTTGACGCTCTTTTCGTTTCTGTTGTTTGAGTTTCTTCTCTTGTTCGATTTTGGCTCGTAAATCGTCTGCGTCCTTTCTCGCGTTTTCTTTTTCTTGCATTCGTGGCGTAGGTACTCGAGGAGGTCTAGCGCGCGGTGTTGACGATTCTGAATGTAGAACAGGTGTTGCAACTCGTGGAATATCTCTTCTATTTGTCACATTATTTCGAGGAGTTTCGATTTTTGTTATTTCTGTTACTATTTGTTGATATTTTGTTAAGGTGTCATTCTCTAAGGTGGATGCTATTCGAATTGGTGCAATAGATACTTCAAAATCCTCTGGAACACTTTCAACCATATCTAGTTTTAAATATTTCTATCTTGTTAGGAATAATGTGAAATTTAACCTCTGGAATGGCTTCAAGTACAATAGGTTCTTCTTCGATGCTATTAATCTCTCCAGACTGGTATTGATTCACGTTATGCGATATTTTTTCAAGATTCTCTCGCGCTTCCTCTTCCATTTTTTGTTTTAGTTCCAAATACCACAAATCGCCTAATATCGTTGGTTATTAATTAGTAAAAATTACTATTGAGAAAGTCTTCGAGATACTGTTTCGATTTTGAACGCAATTCTTCAACATCATTGTTTTTGTTTGATAATTCGTCGAGTTCTTCGGAATAGAGTTCGCATTGATAATCAAGATCTTAGGAGTAAGTATATCTAACACGCTTATAACACACCAAATTGTTTATCGTCTTTCCAAGAGTATCCCTCCGTGTCTAATTTGTCGTACCACCCTTTTAATCTTGCCTAAAACTTTATAAAATATCTAGCAAAACAAACCTCGAAAAAGTCTTCATCTTCTTCTGTCATAGAGAATGCATCAGACTGTTCTGCTTTACAACGTGTTTCTAATTACAACTCTTTGCTTGTTTGAACTTGACGCCTTTATTGTGTTCTAGCAGTACACGTCATCCACCTAAAAGAGTACAAATTCAAAAGACCACAGTATTTGCTAGCCAACTAGAAAACTTGTGAAATGACAACACTCGTGACAAGCACTATCGTCGACTTGGAAAGCACTACCGCTGAAACAGCCATTGTTTCGCTATGCAGAGCAGTATTTGACGACTACCCAAACTCCACAACTACCGTAACTGCATTAACTGGAGGTACCACAAATAAGTTGTTCAAAGTTAAGGGTATGCGAAAGCAATCAGAAAACATCAAGGTTCTAGTACGCGTTTTCGGCGAAGCAACAACTGGATTAATTGACCGTGATGTCGAAAATTACTACCTTGTTCATATCCAGGAAAATTACAAAGGTATGGTCCCAGAGATATACTGTCGCTTTGGCAACGGTATGATATACGAATACTTCGAGGGACGCACACTCCAAGCAATCGAATTACCCTTACATATTGATGGTGTTGCTCAACACTTGGCCAAGTGGCACAGTATGGACGTTAAGCCTTTTGACGCAGAGCAAGGTTATAAGCCAGTACTCGTACACAAAATGTTCGACTGGTTAGACCAAACTAGATTCCTCAGTTACGAAAACTTACCCATGACATTTAAACAACTAGAAGATGAAATGAATCTACTCAAGCACATCATTGAAAAGAACTCATTCCCAGTTAGGTTCTGCCACAATGATTTACCAAGCTTGAACGTTATTCTAGATGAGCGTTACAACTCGATTCATTTCATCGACTACGAATACTGTTCATACAATTACAGAGGATTTGATATTGGAAACCATTTCAATGAATTTGCAGGTCTAGACCTCAAAACGGAGCAATACCCAACTGTAGAGCAACAACGTCAATTTGCGCGTTCGTATTTGTCAACAACTTCTGACTCTGTGTCAGAACAAGATGTTGAAAATCTAGTCAATGAAGCAAATCTTTTTGCGTTAGGCTCTCATTTATTGTGGGCTTCTTGGGGTTTAATTCAAGCATCCGCATCCAAAATCGATTTTGATTACATAGGCTATTCAAGAAAGCGAATGGAATGGTATCTAGCACAAAAAGAAAGCCACTTGCGCAAAGTAGAAAACAAATAAATTATTCTTTACTTAAGCATTGGGTGTTGGTTACAAGGTACTAATAACAAACATGAAAAGAACATGTGCACCATAGAACAGTAGCGCAGAGTAGTCCAACAACAAGTCAATTGCCATGCTGTCTCTGTGTCTTACTGCGTTCAACTCTGACAATCTGTCAAGTATTTTTTGGTCTTGTCTATTTGCACTGACCATGTTATCGTATGTTTTGCTCTCTTCCACTGCATCCTTAATTCGCTGCGACCAACGAGAAACCATATTATACAGAGTATGTGCATAATAAGTAGAGTACAAATAACATATTACACCAACAATAACTATCGGCGGAATCGAAAAGTGCAACACATAATACATATCGAAAAATACGGCAGCTACCAGGACAATTTTACCAATCAATTGACGCTCACCATAGTGCATTTTTTCCTCTCCTGCTTTTTCTGCATTCATGGTGAAAATGACACTCGCAAAAGCATACAGCATCAGATCTAACGCGTGCAATGATAGAAACTGTGTACCATACGCCACATGCGAGAAGACCAGGACAAACAGTGCTGCAACAAAAGCTGCAAGATACCTCGTTACCATAATAATTGTTGCGTTACAATTTGGCTTTCTTATTTACTTCTGAACGCGTCATACGTACGCTGCGTTGGGGACGTCGAAGAGCAGTCTTCTAGTTCTACTTCTTCCTCTTCACGAGCTTTTGGCTCGACATAAATAGTTTTTCGTACGTCTCTTTTTCTCTTGATGATCACAGCCACAACTACAACAGCCAGCACTACAGAGAGCACTACAACTCCACCTATAACTGAAACAATAGCAGCTATAAGCCCAACAGATGATGATCCAGAAGCGGAAGCTTTTTGTGTAGGTGATGGTGCAACAGATGCACAAGTACCCTTACTACACTCTACACCCATCTTGTTAATTTGAATGCTCATAACTTCATCTGCTGCATTGTTAGCACGCTGTACTGGCACTCCAGTGCTTGATTGCGAGAGTACATATGTAAAGGGGTCTGAGAACATATTACTTGGAACAGCTTGAGGTGAAATATCAAGTGTACAAATAGTAGAGGAGCCCTGAAGCAGATCAGTAGAAACTTTCCAGGTGGAAGCTAGATATATTCTTAATTTTAGTTGGTATTGTACTTGTTTAGAGAATGCACAAGCAGTAGATTGTTGTTGCACTGTAGCCGCACTACTCCCAGAGAAACGAACGCTAATTGTTGTAGCTAACGTGCCAGGCACAATAGACAAAGCTGCTTGTATAAATTTCCCTGTTGTTGCATACATCCACAACTCTACTACATTTCCAGTTGACGTTGCAGCGTCAATAGAAAACACAACAACAGCAGTTTTATCTTGTAAATCATATCCTCCTTTTGTAGATAGAGCTCTTCTCCCTTTTGCTGATGCAGAAAAGTTACTTGCGACTGTCAATACACCATTGGTAGTGTTGGTCACATCTAGATTTTGTACTCCTTGTATAACGTTTTCACCAAATGTTTCATTACTTGAAATGTCAATAATTGAAACGGCAATTGGTGATGTTGGTGATACACTAGTAGATAAAGGTACAGTGTTCGTAGGAGTTGGTGCTCTTGTAGTCGTAGGATGTGAGGATGTTGTAGTTGGCATAGCAGTTGTTGTATGCTGTGATGTTGATGGTGTAGAAGCGGTGGTTGCTGGTGCTGCTGTAGTGATTGAAACTGGAGTATTTGTGGTTGTAGGTATATCAGTGGTCGTTGTTGGTGATGCTGTAGTTGGAGCATCTGTAGTTGTCGGCACATCAGTGCTTGTTAGCGATGTCGTAGTAGTTGGTTCTGGTGTTGTAGTTGTTGGAATTGGAGTCGGAGTGTCGGTGGTTGTAGGTGTATCAGTCGGTGTGGGAGTGCCCGTCGTAGTTGATGGTGCAGGTGTCGTAGTTGGAGGAACAGTTGTTGTTGGAGGACACGTCTGTGGTATATTTGCGCTTGTAGTAGTGCATGTTGCAAACACAACATACTCCATGTTTCTGTTTCCGACTACAGGTGCTAGTTTGGTATGATCACTATTGAAGGCTTCGTTCAACGATACTGGAGTTGGCCACATCGTTGCAGTACCTTTCGAAACTCCTAATATTTGACCATTCTAACTTGTTAGCATCGTTGTATACACTTACGCTATTTGATCCTACAATGAGTAACCGTCCATAACTAGTAGTGACCATACTATTGTATCCTCCTCCATGTACGTTTACAATAGTTTCTCCACATCCTTTCGCCGAGTTAAATGCTGTAGCAAGGGCAAAAGCTTGATGTGATACAAGTGTACCATCTCCTGCTTGATACACACTATTTGATGTATCTGATGAGTATACTAACCCGTCGTTTGTAAGCGCTAATAAAGCTGTGCCTCCTACCGAGAAATCAACAATTGTTTTTCCATTCATTGCTGATGTATCAACCTATTTGTAAGTAATCAGTGTATCTTACTTGGAAAGGTGTAGGATTTCCGTCTCCCCATTTGTACACTGTACCATCAGTAAAAAGTAAATGTATTCCATTGACTGTAACACCCATTTTAAACATATTTTTGGAGCTAAATAGCGTAGTAATTGGTGATATTCCGGTGCATTGTGATGTTGAACTCGTTGCGCCAGTACCCATCTGTCCATGTACCTATGCTATTTAGAATATTAAAAAATATTATACATTATAACCAAAGCTATAAATATTCCCGTTTGTTCCAACGATATGCCTATATTGTTAAAAAATCAAAAAATATTACATTGATGCATGACCTGCGTCAATTGTGGCAATTGCTCCACTCAAAGATCCTTTTCCACTTGTTACAGCTACAGGTGTCGTTCTTCTCGTTGTAGTTCCATCTCCACAAGTACATTGGTCATTATTTCCCCATCCGAAAAGAGAATAATCCTGCAATGTTAGTATTGTTAATACTCATACCGTTGAGTAGGCGATACACGAGAAAAATCCACACGCGACTTTCACGATTGATTTTCCAGATAACACACCACTCATGTATACTGCTGTTGGTTTTGTGACAGCAGTGGCAGAATTTACTCCTAGAATTCCATTTGTATTCAATCCAAACCTAAACATTAGAATTAAACTCTAACATTACGCATAAAGTTTGCCAGTGCTAGTTTTAATATGAGTGGTATAAAAACTGCTCCATATGTCTGTTATAACAGTATCGGAAGCCCCTGTTAGCGTTGATATGTCCACGGAAACTACCGTGTTGCGTTCTGTAGCGCTACCATCACCAAGATAGTTGTTTGTATTGCTTCCAATGGCTCGTAATGTGAGACCTGTGCTACAAGTGTTCACATATGCACGAGTTGAATAGGCTGTATTAGCTGCTTCTAAATCTTTTATGTAAGCTGATTCTGTACTACATACAGTTAAGAAAAAACAGAAGCAACACCAAGCAAATGCTCATATGACTCGTCGTCTGCAAGAATAGCTATTCGAGTATCGTATTACAGTAACAGTCTTTTTGATTGACCCAAACAGTGCTTCGGGACTGCGGTTCAAAATTACCTGTTTAGGTTGTTTGTCAAGTACTGCGACGTTTAATTGTTCTCATGTGAAACCAAGGACAACGGCGGTGGCAAAATTTTTTGTCCATTTGAACCCTTAAACGAGTACAGCTGGTTTGAAGCAAAACATAGTGCGTTGTTGACGTTCGAATGTGCCGTTGTTTCAAGTACTAGGGTCGCTCAAAACGAAAGCTTTGCCATCTGCAACGTCGCACGGCATATACTTGATGCAGTACAAAAGTACGGCAGCATCACTAGGAACAATTTCATGTTTGCGTTTTTTCTAGTTGTCCATCGTTACAATCATTGCGAGCAACTGTAGTGACCATCCAAACACGCAACTGCTGAGCTCAAATTCGGTGGCCTATTTACTATTTTGACCAAAAACTAAATTACAGTAGCGACTTTACGACCAAAATCTTACTTTCCAAACCAAGTGAACAAGATACAGAAAAATTATGAACAATGTACCGGAGGACATAGCCATAGACTCACTATCCAGAAGGTTTGCTCACTCTCGTAGCTTTTCAGCGAAGAGCTTTAGAGAACCACTACTCGAAGAGGACGTACCAATGCTACAAACAACAGATAGGCCCATTGTTAACTACAAACAAAAATACCCATTCATGCGTTTTGAAGATAAGGAAATAGAAAACTCGTTTATAACATACTACTTTGGCGACAAATTGTGAGTTTCAATTTGATACAAATTGACAGAAATAGGATTCGCTTCAAAGCAGGTTTAACAGTAGGTGTAGTTGCGTGGTTATGTTTTATGATACAAGATTTGTGGGGAAACACACAAACTACAAATTTGATTATATCTCTTACGACACGAATTGTACCATCCGTCATACTCATGTTTATTTGCTTTTTATTCTTCTTCAAAGTCATTCAAAGAAGACCAAAGATAGTAGAAGTGCTAGTTGCCGTAGCGGCTACTATCATTATCATCTCTGTCGTACTTATTCGGACGTTACAACAAAATCTAGCAAATGGAGCGCAAATACCAGCAGGACCGACGTTAACAATTCTAGCTGTGAACATATTTTGTTTGCCTAGAGCTCACATGGCACTTGTTACGTGTCTAGTGGCAATCCTCACCTCAGTGGCAATGACTATGGGATTTGGAGGTCAATACTTTGCTACAAATCCACAGGTACTTTTCATGGACTTGGCTATTCTAGCTACAATGATTGTAGTTAGTATCTTTGCATTGGTACAAACCATTGTCATTGAACGTCAATTTCGAAACTCGTTTGTACTTTCCAAAAAATTGGAACTAGAAAAGAATCTTTCCGATTTGGAGAGCAGCCGCTCAAGAAAAGTGTTATCCAACATTTTACCACAATCATTCGTCGATAAGCTCATTGACGACCTAAAATCGGAAGAGTATTCTGAGTCAACCCAACTTATCGAATATCACGATGATGCAGTCGTACTCATGTCTGATATTTGTTCGTTCACCGATTGGAGTGGTGGAAAATCCGCAGAGGAAGTAATCTTTATGTTGAACAAACACTTTAGCTTCTTCGATCGTTTTTCCGTCGAATTAGGTTTAGAAAAAGTGAAAACTATCGGAGACGCATATTTCTGTATTGGATTAACATCAGGACTTGGACTTCGTAACGACGTTGCGGAAAGAATGGTTTTGATGGCAAACAAGATGATAGAATCTGTTCACCAACTAAATCGCAAGTATGGTTGGGAACTACGCATACGCGTTGGAATAGCAAATGGACCAGTCCACATGGGTGTTTTTGGCTCTAGACTATTAACGTTTGACTGTTTCGGGAGAGGAGTTAATATTTCACATCACTTGGAAAGTACATCCCATCCAGGATGCGTTCAAGTTAGTGAAACCATTTTCAATGCCACAAGTCACAAGTTTGAGTTTATTCATCACAACGACCACGATATACCCAATGTTGGAATTGTATCTGGATACCTACTCCGTGGAGAAATTAACAAGGAACCAATCATTATCGATTTGGAACTACTCAAGAAACCAATGTCACCGTCAACACCATCTCGACACGATGAAGTTATACATTTCGAAATAGAAGAACCAAAACATGAACCATCCATGAATGTACCAGTACAAAAAGATGGTTACCATTTGAACAGATTCTTACTGGTATTTTCAAGTTGGAGAGTGAATTGGGAGGCAATGGTAACATTGTATGAAAGTAACTTACCTGCGTTACGTGCAGTGTTAGCGCTACAAGTACTCGTCACAGCGTTAATAGTATCATTTTTAATTGGACAACAACCAACATTAACCCAAGAACCAGTCATCTACATCGGAATAGGAGCACTAGCGTTACAAATTGCAATGGCTATACTAGGATTCACACCACTATCACGGAAATACGTTGGAGTTGGTGTTACCATTGCTGTACTTACAATTGTTATCAACGTTGGATGGACAATTGCTATGGCATGTTCGCAATTCATCGCTACTGCGTTACCAGTACAAATGGTATTCTCTATGGGTATCACTAACATGTTACCAATCATACCATTCCCTTTCAAAGTCATTTCCTCGATATTCATGCCCATTACACCAGTTATCGTTACTTGTGTACTTTTTGGAACAAATGTATTAATGTCATTCTCATTGAATACTGTATCGTCGTTACTATTACAAAGTATAGCATCGTATTTGTGTACACGTACCATGTTGAATGCATTTGTAGGAAATAAGCGACTAGAAGCAAAAATTGAAGAAACAACAAGAGAGCAGAAACGTAATGATCGTTTGATTTTGAGTTCTATGCCACGATCAGTAGCGGAACGTTTACGAGATGGATCAGATGTTCATGATACTGTACAATGTGGAACAGCTTGTTTCATTAGTTGTGAAGGATTTAACGAGTTACTCGAAGTTGATTCATCACTTGCGTTAACGTTACTGAATGAACTGTTTACAGAGTTTGATGAACTTGCAGAAGCTTGTCAATGCCAAAAGATCAAATCTATTGGTAATTCGTATCTTGTTGTTACTGGACTAGATGGAGATACAATCAATCATAGTCAACGAATGGCCAAGTTTGCACTTGAAGCTCGTGCGATTGCAAATCGTATTTTTGGAGAAATACATGATTTGTCAACTACACATAACAAAGCAGTTTCAAATTTGGGAATACGTGCTGGTATCTTTTCTGGAGAGTTTTCAGCAGGGGTACTAGGATACAAAAAGTTATTGTATGATGTATTCGGTGATACGATCAACTCTGCTTCGAGAATGAGTACAACTTGTAACACTGGTGATATACAACTCTGTGGAAGAGTGTGCGATGAACTACGACTAGATTTTGACTTGGTTCGTAGAGGTATCGTAGATATTAAAGGAAAGGGTAGAATGGAAACCATGTTACTAGTAGGAGAAAAAGCAACATATGTTGATTTTCCAATAGGTTATGGTAGTCATTCACCATCAGATTAAAATTATTTATTCTTCAGTGTAGTAGAAAAATTCTTGCATAATCTTCATGTATCGTAACCAATACGAAATGGGCGTTCCAACCCAACCAGTTGTAGATATCCATTTATCAAACACTGGACCTAATGTCCAATCAAACGCAGGAGATTTGAATAAATAATTCCAAATACTAGGTTTTCTGTAATTGAGTTCATCTTCAACTACGACACCCAAATCGTGTTGTGCTGCTGTTACTGCGTATCGCGAAGCAAGCATTGCTGATAAATCTACGGAAAGTGAAGCTCCCCATGGTATCCACGATTTAAATCCATACTTGGCTACAAGACAAGCTACTGTGTTAGTCGTTTTGTCAATAAAAACATACCATAAACAAGTGGTCGAATAGCGTACAATAGCTCTCCTAATTTTAACATTTTATGTGAACCACCAGTTAGTGTTGGTGCCAATAACATATCAGTTGGCTTTCTTTGCAAAATTCCCATTAAACGAATGGCTGGTTGTGGTGGTAACACTTCTTGTGACATTAAACTTTCGCTTGGTAAAACTGTTGGATTAATAAACATTGGTGGTGAATTTGTGAACGCAGAAATTGTTTTTAGAACAAATCTAAGAGTTAAAGATTGTTGGAAACATACTTGACAAATTCTACTAGTATGATCGCTACCATTCTATGTTGTGGTGCATAACGATGCATGGACATTTCCAAGACCATTTGTACGTATCTTACAAGTTGAATGACTTGTCCCATCTTGAAATGTTTGCTGAAACGAACATCTATTTGTGTTAAATAGCATACTTGAAGCTGTACCCTTTTGTATTCTTTTTCTATCGTATCCGCGACGTGCAAGTAAATTAGAATTGTACCAATTAAATAGATCGAGTGTCGTGTATGCAATAGTTGTTGGATAAATTGTGCTTTGTCTTAAAAATGCACTCAATACTGCTCGCGCTGCTGTATTTCCCATCACGATAAACCAATGCGCGTCCATTAAGAATTCTTCATAGGTTCTTATTGGTTTAGGATCACTAGGCATGCCAGGATAAGCGTTGTCCATTGTTTTAAAAGTTTGTAAGACCAAACAACAGCAAAACAGGCCTCACCAATTTTTAGAGGCGGCCATCGGTGCAAACCAGCAAACATGAGCAAAATCCCGGACCAAGGACTTGGTATTGGTTCAGTGTCTGCCATTCGTGGTTTTCGAAACGGAATAATGTACAAAACTTTTTAGTAAACTAACACACAGAACTGCCGCTAGAATTCGCTTACCATACGTTATACAGGCACTGATATATGCAGGTCTATTTCGTTCAAAAACATACAATGACCGCATAAAATTTGTTTTGAAACAAATGCTTCACCACGGTATGAATTTAGGATGTTTTGTTGGAATATACAAATTCATTTGCGTTTTATGTCGTAATTCTGGTATATCAGGAGGAATAGAATCGTGGATAGCTGGTACGTGCACACATAAAATGCTAACTCGTAAGGCATGATTGGAGGTTACATCGCGTTTGGAGAAAGCAAAGGAATAAGTGGATCTGTGAATAATCAAATAGTTTTGTATCTTTTCGCCCGTGGTGTAGAAGGTGCATTACGTACATTTGCGCAACGTGGTTACATTCCAGAAACATTAGATGTTGGAAAACCACAAGGATTCCGGCTATTTGCTGGTTTTTCGTTAGCTTTAATTTTATACTTGACAGAGTATCAACCACAAAGTTTGAAATCTGGTTTCGTTTCAACAATGGATGAACTGTACTATCAATCCAATTCTGGACCCATGCAACCCCCACCTCGATTTGTCATACCTGTCGTCATTATCAGTTTTAGTTTAATTTTGGGAAGTTTGTTCCCACAGTTCCGATTGGAACGATTACTAAACGATGTGGATTCAAAGATGAGTTGGACAGCAATAAAACGGCGGATAACAGAAATGTTTTCCAAATAATTTATTTTTCTTCCTCTTTTTCTTCTTCTTTTTCTTCTTTGTCTTCTTTTTCTTCGTTATCTAATTTTTGTTTCTTATTTGGTGTTCCCTTTTGTTTCTTTTTTCTCTTCTTTTCTGGGAACCCTTTCTCCTCTGGATTTTCAAACCAGTTCAAGATTCTCTTGATCAAATCTTTCTTGTTGCTAGTGGCACGTAGACCATTCTTGCGACAGAAATCTTTTAATTCATCAGCCCAGTAGCCTTGAAAAACTTCATCATAAGTTATACCCTTCTCTAGAGGCTTTCTATTTTGAATAATTTCAGCATTCTTCAACGCTGGTGATTGTTTTGGAGTGGCACTCTTGGATTTTTTAGGTGTTTCAGAGTCTTTTTCTTCGTTTTCTTCAATGATACCTGGAAAGGCTTCATTAAGTAGACGATCCTCAAGTTCTGCCTTTTTTCCAGAAACTTTTTTTCCTATAGTCTTGAGCGCGTCTTTGAGTGTGGCTGCGCTTGCTTTTTCGATTAGTACACGAGTTCCCAATAGTAGAACTTCATCGGCAATGTCATATGAAAACTGGTCTTTTGTTGTCGCGTCTGTTTCAAAATCCAATAATTTAACAAACTCTTCAAGAGTTGGTTGATTTAATTTTGTCAAAAAGACTTCTAGCCCACCTTCGCCAGTGCCTATGCTATCGTTGAATTGTTTTAGAACAGCGTCTCTGGAGTTGTTGGAAACGGTTTCGCCAGCCTCTTGTAGGGCCGTTTTCATAATGTCTACATTTAACACGGATGAGACGAATTTTTCGACGCCACGTTGGTAACAGTGATCCACGATTGCTTTAACAGTTTTCGTTTTGTTTTCCTTGTCCAAATCTTTTCCACCACCGCTAGCGATTTCGGATAAAACTTTCTGGGAAAGTTTGTTCAAGAGCGTGTTGAGTGTGGTAATCGTCATCTTGTTTTTCGCGACCTTGTTTGAAAATGACCGTTAGTACTTGGTTGACTAAATAGATCAAGAAAAGCAAAACCAAGAAAACAGCATAGACGCAACAGTTCTACAACTATTAGTTACTGTTCGTGTTTATAGAAGCACTGGGCTTAGTCAAATATAATTTTACTTTAAAAAATTCACTTTGTGCAAGAGTAACAGGAGAAAAAATACTTTTGCTTAGCTAAGAAAAAGCCTACAGTGCAATTCTGAATTAAACCTATAAAATCGAAAAAATTATTTGCTCCAGGCGAGACTCGAACTCGCAGCCTTCAGCTATCGTATCTGGTCATTTACATAAGACTGATACTCTACCATTGAGTTACCGGAGCACATGTTTGTATGATTATAAATAGCTAGCAGGCAGTACAGAACGTTTTATGCATGCTCGACTAGAAGGCAAAGGTGGTCTTATGAAGTATGTTCGATGCATGTTCCATTCGCCTATTTACGCATTGTGCACTATACTTCCTAGACCAGATGTGGCTAATATGCGATGCTATTACAGCTCTGCATTCACACCAACAGCGAATGCTTTCATTAAAGTAACAATATACCGGTGCCAGTGATGTATAACAAACCTGTGCGTGATTGTGATGCTTGTGGCTTCATTGTAGTGGGTTATTTATTCACACATTCACAGTTGACAATAACGGTTTTTCTTTTTTTTATTTTTAAAAAAGAAAACAAACCAACCT
>JAESGV010000851.1_pt1 | contig 13165 bp, 15 predicted proteins | sample 9269781 | NCBI WGS metagenome assembly JAESGV01 (sample SAMN15741586, study PRJNA653496) | algae metagenome | isolation source: Tildeniella torsiva UHER 1998/13D and co-occurring heterotrophs from... | place: Slovakia: Slovak Paradise National Park, Hrabusice, Kosice Region | collected 2000-01-01 | reverse complement strand
TAAACCAATCAAGATTACATCATCTTCTGTTGATCCGGCATGTAATTTGGCATTAGAGTCTATCGGAGAAGGAAGAAGATCTTTCCCTGCTCGTATCTTTAGTACTGTTAATAATAACCAAGAACCACAATGGATTTGTTTCTATTTCCATGGTTTAGAGTTTACGCCATCGGCTCTACGTCAAGTTGAACCTCACAATTATAATTATTACGTAGAAGGATCAAATGATGCCAAAGAATGGGACATCTTGACTGATATTGATAAACCAGGAGCTGGTGGAGGACTCTTCGGTGGGGGAGGAAATACTATTACAAATATTCCTGCTAGCTCGGCAAGATATCTGTATATTAGAGTACGAGGAAAACACGGTTTCGTTAAACTTTCGGATGATTTCAAGATGGATGGTCATCTATTTGCCAAATTCGCATTGGAAAACAAGTTTGGAGAGCGTTTGAACAAGGGACTAAAAAACAGCAATTTTGTCGATATTGATATTTATACAAAATAAATTTATGCATCTGGATCATCGTTTGGTACTTGTTGGTATGGTTGTTGTTTTGATCTTTTGCGCAAGTAGACAATCAACTTTCTAACTTGGTCAATCATTAAGATGGCACTGAATACTGCGACGAGTCCCATTGAGATTGGTGGTACAACAATTTGATACGCCTTGTCAGTTAAGTCTATTCCAGGTAACGACTTGAAATAAACAATGTAATATGCCATGCATCCGACGTTCAAACCAAATGTTAAAAAGTGTAGAATCGCTCCTCCGATGTATGTGCACAAACCAACGAAGATGGACAGTACACCAATTACTGGGATGACAAACACTTTGTTGTTAGACTATGTGAACAGGAACATACTTGGTGACATGTATAGGTACAACATTCTAGGGTTGTCGTTTGTGAGCTGTCTATTCTGTGCATCGTCTTGGAACATGAAAAATGGAACGGACTTTGGTGTTAGTTTTACTTGTTGAACTTACAAACTCGAACGCTGCGAAAATCATCCACAAAGCAATGATAATAAACGTCGCCAAGTGGTTACAGCAGTTTGTCTTGCTGAAAGCACTGGTTGAGGAACCACTGTCTGACATTTGCCTGAGTTTTTGTTTGAGATGTCCCTGTCAGAATACTCGCTCAACCTGGAACTCATCCAGAGAATGAGGATTTTTCGACACTGCTGCGCGTTTTGATAGTGAGTGCTTGAATGGCGTCCATTCACAACATCGTCCAACAAGCTTGCATGACAGTGCTAATTTTTTAGATCACGTTGATTTGTAGAATTGTCTTTATTTAGAGAGAAGTCCTCATTCAATACCTGCTAGCAGATATCGACAATTGAATCTACTACCTTTAAAAAACAAGAACTAGGAATAATTTGGTTTTCGTATTTAATTTATTTACACTAAGTGTTGTTTGAACGCGCATTGAAGTATAGTGGTAGTAAAAGTATCTAGTGACTTGCAGTTGCGTGTATTTTCATTGTTCGTTATTTCTTTGATAGATGATTTAGAGCGTTGTGCCTTTTGTTTACATGCTTGTTCGGCAAATTCCATTTCTGTGATAGGCCATCCACCACTGCACTCAAACTCGGCGAACCTACGTCTTAGAGTGCTTACGCTGATACCTATACGATCAGCAGCGACTGAAGGTGAATATATCATGGCGCTAATGATTGTGGCTGTGGGAACTAGGATCTTTTTCTTGCTCTTTTGGAACGATGTTTTCTTAGATTTGATTCCACCCTTGCAGGTAGATGGTGCTTGAATTCTAAACGAAAAACAGCACTCTTTTGGCATCGCATTTCGCTTGCGACTTTCTTCTACTTGTCTGTAGGTGAAGCAGGTCTCGTGTGCAGATGAGTCCATTGGTTGTTGTTTTGCAGAACGTTTTGGTGAAAAAATCTTGAGTGATTCAGTTTTAAACAGGCAGGTTGATATACGATTATAGCTTGAAAAACCGATTTGATGGGTGAAAGCGTGGGGTGTTTTGACATAAATAGTTGCGCCATCAGACTTTTTAGCGCAAGGTGTTTGAAAATATATAAATGGCGCCGCTGCTCCACCAACCTTCTGATTTTGAAGGTATTACCAACCAGTTGAAACGTTCTGTCCCTCAATAATTTTCGCTTTAGCAAAATAATTTACTCGGTTTAGTGGTGGTGGGTGAAAAAAGCTCACTATTCTAGTTTTCTGTTTGCTTATGCGATAACACCCTCAGGGAACCAATTGGTTTTGTCGATCTGCTTTACTTTACGTGTTTCTGATCTTACCTTCACGAGGTTTCGTAAGTTTAATTTTGTTGTGCTTTGAACGTTTCAATAGTTTGCTTTTAAACTCTTTAAGTTTTTTGCTTCTGATCTTTGTTTCATACCTCTTGCGTTACAGTCCCTACACAGTTGCAGTTTGCTAATTTTCTTGTAAACGAGCCAAATGCAAACAAATGGGCACGAGAAATCTTACCACTCGCCGTACGAGCTAGTTTCGATATGTACATGCTCCATAGAGCAAACAACACCGTTCACGCGTGATGATCTGACCTCATTTCTACTTTTACAGTTCAGGATCGACTTAAACTCGTATTTAGCGTTCTGTACGACTGATAATATTTTAATCTATAACTTGCACTCTGTAAAAATCTATCAAACGATACCTCGTTCACTATTCGAGCACGATATCAAAATACTATTCTTTTTAAATTCACATGAACTCGTTATCGCGTCAGAAGAGGTCATTTCAATATGGGATACTATACACGAACGATTTAGCAAATCTATCAACCCAGATATACGTGGTATAAACGACTGTATCGCGTCAGAAAAAACAATAGTTTTCTGTAACAATCTAAACTTGGGAATTTGGAACACAAGTTCAAATGTACGGAAATCTATGCCAATGGGTGTACAGAAAACGGCAATTATACAAGTCTCTGTTTACGACGATAAGATAGTGACAGGACACGTAAAACTAAGATTTGTCATGTGGAGTTTGGATCTAGAAATTATTCAAGAGGTGGAGCCACTTGGTTCTCACCATATTTATTCGTTCGGCATGTGGAACGAAACAAGTATTATTGTATGCTATGACAATAGCGTTCATATCTATGACTTGTACAACAAACAAGTCGTGTTAAAAGTACCAAAAGTTTGTAACGATGTGTACTGTGTGAGAAAAGGGTTCCGAAATAAGATTGTCTTTATTGATCATTTTGATGGTTTTGAATTAAAAATTGTTGATATTGTGACGGCAAGTATCGAGTATGGTATGCGGTGGAAACTTGATGGTGTGTATCGCCCGTTTTCGATGAAGGGATCGTTACTAGTATTTTCAAAAAAGAGACAGGAAGTGACAGTTCTGGATATGAAAACGATGACAGAGGTCAACAGGATTGTTAGCAATATTGATCACAAGATTGACTTGTGTATTTGGTAATTAAATAATCTGCTGTGTCTTCTTTCAATCTTTGTAAAAAATGCAAACAAACAACAGGTTGCGCTACACGTCACCACAAGAGATTATCGAAATTTGTTTCACAGTGGAATCATGTGCTCAGACTGTTCATTCGAACTGTTCACATCACGAATTAGCGATACTGCATAATCGATTTGACTCTAAACAATCGTACTTGGCATATTGCGACAAGGAGAATATTTTAATATCCTACATAGATACGCTACATACATTTCAAACAATTCCGCGCTCTTTATTTGGCAACATTTTACGACTATGCTTTTTGAACACTCATGAACTCGTCATTGCCGAATACAAAACGCTCCACGTTTGGAACATCTATAAACAATGTATCATAACATCCACGAAAACAGAATTCCTCCCATGCTTTTGCATACCGCATAGAAATCGTGTCATATTTTTCCTAGGTGCAAGAATCGGCGTGTGGAATGTAAATACAAGCACGATAGTGCAACAGTTCTCCGACACTATGATATTTGAGCTACTGCCATGGGAAAACTCAATACTAGCTGGTGGACCAGACTCTACTATCACAGTGTGGAGCTTGGACACTCTTGTTCCAATACGTAAAATCATGTTACCAATATTCTGCGAAGGAATAGCAGTTATGTCTCGCTGGGACGATAATTGCGTTATAGTTAGCAACACTGATAGTAATGATTACCTTCTTGTTTACGATATTGTTAATGAAACCGAAAAGCAAACGATATCTGGTGTGTTTGACAACGAGATAAGTGTTTTGAGGAAAATGAAAGATGACAAAGTTGTTCATATCACAATTAATCACCCTGGATATGAGCTCACAGTCCTCGACAGTAAAGTAAATACTGTGGTGTTTAGGCTTGAGTTGAAGAACAACGAGCTCGGCTACTGTCCATACTCGGTTAGTGGAACTATTATAGCTCTACAGGATGGGGACGTGATTAAAGTTATAAACACTGACAATTCATACCAAATTGTGCAGATAGACAATTGTGATGAAACAATTGATTTGTGTACTAATTAAGCGCCATCCTCTGCAACTTGCTTCAGCTATGACTGAGATTGGGTTCTACAAGCAACTTAGCTACACTTTGTAAATTCAATAATTTTGTTCTGGATTGCTGTTGCAGTGCTCATCATTGATATTCTCTACTATGCACAGAACAAAACATCAGCAGGTATAACACCTGTAGCTGGATCTGGTAGTTGTGGTTGCCTCTTTTTGAAAACACAAGATTGTCATTTTTCAGAGTACTAGCTATCAGTTTGTAACATAAAAATGTTAGCTACTTGAACAAAAACCAGTGCACCATGCGTTTAACAGCTGTTCAGCGATCACTCATAGGGAGTCAATTTCGTTAGAGCTCTCGCATCTGATCCTGATCCAGTGAGAAGAGGTCTCTCAGCTCAATAAGAATCTCTTGTCCGCCTTTCTATAAATGGTCCAAAATAAAAATAACACTCATCAAAAATCTCAACAAACCATGAAACAACTCGCAGACATACAGGCCCTGAAGAAGAATCAAGAACTTATTGTACTCTACCCAGATAGCAAATTGCTAGACATCATAGACAGGATGTTGTTTAGCAATATCCATCACGTAGTCATTGTAGAACGTGGAACAGAAAAAGAAGTCAATGGGGTCAAGTCACCAGGAATTGTTGTCGGGATGGTCTCGGACAGAGATTTAAGACTTGCATTGAACACACCAATGCTATCCAAAGAATTGGATATGGGCTCTTTGGACACATTGTTCAGCGATTTTATCAAACAATTGGATGAGAACAAAGTCACGCAAATAATGAATACTCACTTATTCTGCAAGGAAGCGGATACCTCTGTAGCAGATGCCATTCGAACCATGAGAGCTCAAGATATAAATTCAATACCAATCGTTCACAAAGGCACCAAATTGCTTGCTGGAATGATCACCAAGACAGATATGATGGACTTGCTTATGGATTATTTAAACAAGGACACAGAAGTAGTTGGATCCTCGTAGATATATAAATAAATTCGTGCTGTTACGTGAGTAACGCACCAATGAACCGATCTACTCGCTATTGGTTGTTCTTCATTACAATTTTACAAAAATAGAAAATAACGGTTTAGTGTTTGCTGCCACTGTATGATTGAACACAGAAGCGTACCAAACCACCAAGATTTTGCGCGTCTTACGCACCAACCTGGCGTTATCGAGCGAGGCGCGTGTACAGACAGCGGCAAAAAATTAGCAAAGTTCATCAAAACTTACAAATCCGGAATTCTTTACACTACCATCACAAATAGCGTAGAAAAAAATGCATTTAAAATTTTCGGAACGGATGTTGGTTTAAAACTTGGTCGTTGTAAGCACGCAGGATTTTTTTACATTCTTGTGAAAAATGATGTTACCCACGCAATCACACCAACTGCATCACATCAACCGCCAACTAGTCTACCACACAACAACGATACTACGACAATTTGTTCGTTATTTATCAACAAAATGATCGAACTCGACACTAACAAATTCTTCACCCAACACAACCGAGAAATATCGTTCGAGGGACTCAAACCTATCAACTTGTGCACAATTCAAAAACGGATTAGTGCGTACACGAAATGCTCTACCTTCTTCGACGACGTTATGTGCTGCTTTGGCAACGCGAGAAAGTTCTACGGTGCAAAAGATGCTATTCACAAGGAGGCGGAACGGCTTCGACAAATATTCATCGAGCTTAACGCTTCATTTGCCAAAAAACGCGAACGATGGCCATGCGCTAAATACAAGGAATAATCTAAATACAAAAATCACAAAACTAGTACAAGAAATATTCGAGAAAGCAGGTTATGGAATGAGATTGGATAATACCATGTACGCGCGACATATGGATTTTAACACAATGCTCACAAAAGCAAAGAGAAATGAATACACGACAATCGATGAGTTTGATGAAGATTTGCGGTTAATGTTTAAGAATATCATCACTTGGGATCCAGAGAACTGTAACGATATGCAAAGACGAATTGTCAACGCTAAGAACTTTGGACTAGTAGAAGCGATCAAGTTGAAACAAGTAGAGACATCTACACAAACGAAACCTAAGCAATCATCACTTGGAAAACGACCTAGAGAAGTAATTACAAATGAAGTATCTTGTGATGAAGATGCTATCATTGAAGCAATGGAAGCCAAGATTCGTAGTTTAACAGAAGATGTACAATTGATCAAACGTCAACGAACAAATTCTCTAGATAGTGTAGAATATATAATGTAAATAGTTTATAAATTTTCAAAATCACGAACCAGTTGTTTCTTACTTACTTTTCCCATTTGATTTCTTGGTATTTCTTTGACGAATTTTAGAATCGTTGGTAGTTTGTATTTAGCTAATTTTTCAGATAAAAATTCCTTCAACTCGTCTAATGCGAGTGTCTTCTCCTTGTTCAAAACGACTAACGCTGCTACACGTTCTCCCCACTCTTTGTCTGGAACACCAAGAACTGCACATTCTGCAATACTTGGATGTGACATCATGACATGTTCAATATCTAATGCAGATACTTTGTATCCTCCCGTTTTAATAATATCTGCGTTTAATCGTCCCAATATGCGATACACGCCATCTTGATCAATAGATGCCAAATCTCCAGTTACGAACCACTCTCCTTTAAACGTTTTCGCAGTTGCTTCTGGTTTATTCCAATACTCATGAAAGACTGTAGGTCCACTGACTAGTAATTCTCCCTGGTTGACTCCATCTACAAATTGCGGATCATCTAATTTTACAGAAACAAAAGGGAGTGGCGTTCCAACGGTACCAGGAATTCTCTTCTCAACAGGATGCAAAGGATTCGATAATGCCATTCCGATTTCTGTCATTCCGTATCGTTCTAGAAGAGTGTGACCTGTAATGTTTCTCCATGCGTAGAAGGTAGGTTCTGGTAGCGCAGCGGAACCACTTACCATTAATCGGAATCGTTCATTCTTTTTACTAACGATAAGAGCATCTCCAAATTTTTCCTTGTGATGCGCGATGAGTTTTACATAAATCGTTGGGACTGCCATGAACAATGTAAAATCGCCTCCTTGGTTAACAATTTGATCGTTGAACAATGCATTGTATACTTGCGTTGCATCGAATTTCATAAACGTCAAACTTGCCCCAACATATAATGCGCATAAAAGTACATTGACTATTCCGTGTACGTGGTGTAGTGGTAAGATGTGTAAAATATGATCTTTTGATGTCCACTCCCACGCTTTCACTAGTGAAGAGATTTGTGCGAGTAGTGTCTCATGCGTGGAAACTACACCTTTTGGTGGACCAGTAGTTCCAGAAGTATAAACAAATAAAGCACGACTTTTGATATCGTATTGTTCATCGCAATCAAAAACACCTCTATGTGCGTGGATCTGATCTTTGACTTCGGATAAAAGTTGATATTTGACTGTTTTATCTTGTTTGAGTGGTGCGATTACGTCTTCGAAACGTTGACTGTATAATACAAGTTCGCTTTGACTATCTTTGATGTAATATTCTAACTCTTTCGTTGGGTGACTATTGCACAGTGGAACGGCCTATTTGTGAGTCGATCTTTGATTTGAATTACTTACAACTGCACCAGCACGCCATATACCAAGCATGGTGACTACATACTCGTAGGATGGGTCAAATAAAAAGCATATACGTTTCCCTTTAATCTCGCCTTTTTGTAGTTGTAAATTACAGGCAACACTTGCAGAGTCGCGTAGTATGTTTGCGTACGTGTATTGCTTTTTATCGTTTGCATCAGTAATGGCTACTTTGCTTTGTAGATGCGCGACTCGTTCGAATAACTTGCTGGTAGAATATCGAACGTGTACTAGATATTTCAGATTTGTTGGCAACGTAAACGTTCTGCGTCGCGATCGTAACATTTTGGGGAGTTTGTAAAGGTAGCATAGTGGTTTGCTCAATCTATGCATCAAACAATGAAAACAACCGTATGGTCGTTACTCTAATAGCGCTACTACACTAAGCCAGTACAGTCGCTCACGCATAAGTCAAAAGATAAAAAGAAGAGCAAACAAGGTCCTCCTTACTATTTTATGCCTAAAATGGCATCATCTCAACCACAACTGATGCGTAACGCAATAGTGCTGTTCATGCTTGTGTATGTCGCACTTGCATACGACTGTGAGTGTGAAATAGGAGAGAATTGTTGTGTACTGCAAGGAGAAAGAACGTGCGTTTCACGTGAACAATTTATATGCTCCGTAGAGGCCCCATTCGTCGCATGCAGTGTACAACAATGTCCTTTACCGCTAGATAATACGTTGTGCCGAGTTGGAAAACACAGATATTTTTACTGCACTGGTGACAAGTGTTGTGCTACAAATAATATAACTGCAGCCTTTATACAACCTGCAGAACTCACGAATCCAGATCCACGCGACGTGCACTATTTTACTCCGCGAATTATTCAAGCGATCTTTATATTCGTATCTTTCATTGCATTATTATTGACACGCAAATGGAACTATGTTCGAACTAAAAATCTGTACGTACAGGGAATCGATCTAATCGCGCATTGTTTCATTCTTCGATACGTACTATCACCACAAATAACTGATTCGTGCTACATACGACACTTGTTCGACGGGATGGGAATTTATTTATTCATATGGAACTCAAAAATCTTTCACGTTTATTTTCGCAGTCAAGCATACAAATTAGAACAAAACAAGAAAAAATTAATCTTTTCGAAAAAGCTAGATGCGATATCAAACTTGATCAACCGAGAAAATAGAGTCGAGTTTTTATTATCAGCGAAAGTTGCACTAATGCTGGCTGCAATTTCGATTTCGATCGGAATGACAGCAATACACTTTTTGACTGATATCAGACCTTCAGAATCAGCAACCTGTATCAATCCACAAACGACTGTTGGAGCGATGGGTGTGTCATTATCGATAGGAAGTATATTTGCATTAGCGTTCATCACTGTTGCGTGTAATAATGCTCTAGATGCCTACTCGACAAAGTGGGAAACCTACGCATGTTTAATGAGTCGCGTAGCTGCATCGTTACTCACACAAATGATCTTTTGGGTCTTCCACATGGGTTTGAATCGATCTACTGCAATTGTAAGCAGTGGAAGTACTTACACACCGTATCGACTGCAAAAGTGGGTCATGTGGGGTGGATCCTCGCTTGATATTTTTGTAAATGTCTGGATTCCTATTCTTTTCCAAATAAGAGAAAACTTGCGCGTGAAAGAGTTGACCAAACTACAAAAACAAGATCTTGATCACGATGATGTGTTTGTGTCATCTCTTGCAAACTTTGCTACTAGAGAATACTCTGTAGATGCTGTACTTTATTGGAAAATGATTAGAAAGATTCAAGAGAGTCGAAATACTGCACTAGCAATATCTTTTGTTGATTTGTTTCTGAAGAGAGTTCCCAAGTTTTCTCATGTAGATGTACAGTGGTGTTTGGAGAGTATGCATAACGTTAATGATGTATTGAATGAGGAGTACTTGGAAACAGCAGAGGAGCGGTTACGTACTCGGTATTTGGAACCAATGGTCGAGCGAATGATACATTCTGATGAAATTGTACCGAAAACAATGGTCACTGCAAAACTAATTTAAGTATTGGTTTTGTTTGGAAATAGATTTGATGCTAACTAGCGTCTGAAAAAGTGAATCGAGAGAAATTCATTTCACTATTTATTAAATCACTTAATTTATTTAATCTAAAACGTTGCACTAATGTTTGGTTGTTATTGTAAAAAACCGGTGAAATTTGTAACATGGACGACTGTTGCGCCAAGGGACATATTCACTCTGGTACTCCAACAGGGAGCATGGTGGCGATAGCAGGTGTACAAACATATCTAGCACAAGCCAAGGACTTTACAGGAAGAGCAGTGTTATTTCTTACCGATGCATTCGGTCTAGAGTTCATTAACAACAAGTTATTAGCAGACACATATGCTGCACAAGCCAACGTGAACGTCTATATGCCACATATCTTCAATGGAGAACCATTCCCAGTCTCTGCGTTGGAAGGTGTGCCATTTGACAGAGATACTTGGATCGGAAACAATCCAAAATCATTCTCTATTGATATTGCAAACAACGTTGCAAAAGAATTGCGTGAAAAGCATGGTGTAACGAAACTCGCAGCAATTGGTACAGTTGTATAACAAGGTTAACTTTTTAGGCTTCTGTTGGGGAGCATTTAGCACATTAACACTTGGTGCCGGAGATTTAGTAGACGCAGTTGCCGTCGCTCATCCATCCAGACTCGATTTACCAAGCGATGTTGAGAATTTGAAGAAACCTTGTTTGTTCTTATGTGCCGAAACGGATCACCAATTCGATCAAGAAAAACAAGCATTGTCGAAAGAAGTGTTGAAAAATAGGATGGATGAAGGTCATCAATTTGTATTTTATCCAGGTATGAGGTCAAATTGTCAACTTATTATGTAGGAACTCATCACGGCTTCGCTGTACGTTTCGACTCCAAAGACGAAATATCTGCCAAAGCTGCAGAGGATGCAAAAGATCAAGCAGTCACTTTCTTCAACAAACACTTGTAGATTAAATCCCCACTCCCAATTTAAAAAATGTTTGCCATTTTCAAAGTCCGCCAATGAAATGACGAGATAGATCTCAACTCGTACTCCACTCGAACATCAGTATAAAGCTTTCACTCAGAAACGGTATTTTCATGTTTTTGTTTTCCATAAAAGGTACTTAGATAAGAACGATCAAATTTAACCGATCTATTAAAAAATTAAAACAACTCATGAGCTTTGCCACTGACATCATCACTGTAGAACATAAAGACGGTAGTATCAAGGGAACACCGTTTTGTGTACGCTTTAAAACGCAAAAGCTGAGACGAGTCGTTACAGTTTTCGTTAATGGCAAACAAATAATCGCGAACGAATGTGGGTGGGGTTTAGTAGTTGAAGCAGGAGGTTGTTTTGCAAAATTTGCAAAGATTGACCCGTTAACTCTAGAACCAGAAAAGAAGAAAAAGTATGTACAACTTTATGTTTTAACTCTTGCAGGCCATTGTTGAAAAGAATTTTACACAAGCATGCTTCGACGTCGTGCTTATCAATCACCACACACTCACCCGAATTTGAAGATTTTGACGTGCAAGAAGTACAATCACCCGTCATGTCGCCTACATCACCAGTATCATCGCCATCAGCAAAGCATAGAAGTATTATATTTTCATTGGGAAGAAAAATAGCAGAAAAGAAAATCAGTCATACACGGGAAGCGACCGACGTTGATGTATCACCACAAGGGAATCCAATAAAAAATACGGAAGTGCTGAAAAAAATCGAACAAGGAGAAAAAGGTAACACAAACAATATGTCGACTCACCATTAGAATTAAAATCAAAAAAGAGAAGAATCTATCGACACTCCATGGCGCATAATCCAACTATAATCATCGAACCACCAGCTCCAGGTAGTACCATCACAACTACGAAAACTATGCGAACCAGTAGTGGTGACCACATTATCACAACTACAACGACAACGAGTAGCCGTATTAGTGACTCCATCATGCAACGTATCGAAGAAGAGTATCCACCAGTCGCAGAAACCATTCCACCAGCCGAGTATTTATCAAAACTCCCATTAGACAAGGAAGTCAACACAGTTCGATTTTTAATATCGGCCACTGGAGAAAATTCATTCGCAACAATATTCAAGTGGGATGATAACACGAAAATGGTCGTTAGTGACGTTGACGGAACGATCACAAAATCGGACATCAAAGGACATATTTACACAAGACTTGGTCGCGTTGATTATACACATGAAGGTATCAGTTCATTATACACACAAATTGCAAGCAATGGATATAAATTCTTGTATCTAACTGCGAGACCAATCGGTCAGGTAAGTCGTGATCATGGAGATGCTAATGATCTAGGTTGACTCTGTTCGAGCGTACATTCAAGGTATTCACCAATCAGAGTCAAAGATGCCACATGGACCAGTCATTACATCACCAAATAGTGCATTTAATGCGTTAGCCAGAGAAGTGGTACTCAAAAGACCAGAAGTGTGGAAGAAAGCTATTCTGGCAACAGTGAGAGAATGTTTTTCAGAAAATCCATTCTTGGCAGGTTTTGGAAATCGCCAAACGGTAAGTATAATGAATCGTGTTTTGACCATGTAGGACTGTGCAGCTTACATTGCTGTTGGAATCGACCCTTCTCGTTCATTTAGAATTAATACAAAAGGACAAGTGACTATTGCAGCTTCGGAACAGTCATTTGGATCGTATCTACAAATCAAGAAACAAATCAATACGTTCTTCCCACATATGTCATCAGAAAAATCAGAAGTTGTTGCTAACATGATAAGTGATGCGAAAGATATTGTTCATTCGACTGTTAGCCATTTTAATGATAAATTGGGAGACAAGATGGAAGATATTGCAGCTCACGTAAAGAGGACGAAGAGTGATATGTGAATGATACTGTAAAATATTTATACTACGCTAAATTCTTTCTTTGAAAGACCATCAAAACCGATTTGTTTCTAATGATTGTCTCGGATTATATGCCACTAGTATCAAACTTGGGCTTGGTGCACTAACTCGCGTAGAAGTAGATCATAAGTCTTCTAACGCTAAGTATTACAATTCTGTACTTTAACCTAATTTGTACTTTTCAGGTTATTTTTGATATGCCAAAGTC
>JAESGV010000850.1_pt1 | contig 13172 bp, 10 predicted proteins | sample 9269781 | NCBI WGS metagenome assembly JAESGV01 (sample SAMN15741586, study PRJNA653496) | algae metagenome | isolation source: Tildeniella torsiva UHER 1998/13D and co-occurring heterotrophs from... | place: Slovakia: Slovak Paradise National Park, Hrabusice, Kosice Region | collected 2000-01-01 | reverse complement strand
GTTCCCAAACATTTTTAACCGCGGACGGCAACAACAAAACAATGCGAAATCACCACAAGATCCAGCACTCACAAAAGGTTCAGAACAGTTCAAAAAAATGTTCAAACCACCAACAGATATCTTGTTTAATGGATCGTTCCAAGCGGCACAAAGCGAAGCGTTAAATATGAAGAAGTGGTTGCTCGTAAATATTCAAGCAGATGATATTTTCGACTGTCACAAGATGAATCGCGACACGTGGGGTAATGAACTTGTACAAACTATCGTATCAGCATTCTTCGTGTTTTGGCAAGTCGACAAAGCATCAGGCGAGGGAACGCGCTTCAATAGTTTGTATCACTGCTCTGACTATCCATACTTGGCTGTTATAGATCCAAGAACTGGAGAGAATGTTAAACACTGGGTAGGATTCATGGACATGCAAAAGACGTGCGACGAACTACAAAAATTCACAGATTCCAACTCGTTAGATGATGGTTTCGTCATGCCAGAGATTCCAATGCAAGAACCAGTACAAGAGTACAATCCGTTACCACAATACCAACCACCTCAATTCAACCAACCGTCATTTAGACCACCACAACAGCAACAACCACAAGAAGACGATACAGAAGAACAATTCATACGACAAGCGATCGCAGAATCTCTAAAGAGCAGTGGCGGTGATACCTCCGCACCAGTGACTAATGAACCACGTGCTAAGACTGAAGATGAGTTACTACAAGAGGCAATTCAAGCATCATTGGAAGGAATGCATGATGACAACGACGATGTCATACGACAAGCTCAAGAACAAAGTCTACTTGAACAACAACAAGAGGAAGAAGCGAAAAAGCAAGAAGAAGAAGCAAAGAAGGTACAAGTCACTCCAGACGTTGCCTTTTTGGATCAAGTCGATCAATTTGTAATTGGTGATCAAGACAAGACTACGGACTCATCACTAGTTACACGTGTACAGTTGCGCTTACCATCAGGTAAAAGAGATGTCGTCAAAATCCGAAAAGCCACACCGTTGACAGTGGTGTTCGCGCTGGTAAGGAAAAAGTTAGCAGCAGAAACAGAACATGGAGACCCACTACAAGTTCCTCCATTCAACATTGTGAATGTGAACAAACCACTAGAAAACGTTGCGGAAAAGACACTAGCCGATGCAAATGCTTTGGGATCATCATTGATGGTTGCCTATGAATAATAATTATACTATTGTATGTTTCATTTCTATTTGCAATTGAATTAACTCTGCTATTGCATCGATTTGTCTTTTTAGTCTAATCTTTGGTTGCGCTAGTCTCATCTTGTACATTACATTCACAAAGTGACACATTGTCGCGATGATTTGGTACTTGTATTTGATTACTGACGGTTTAAACTTTGGGTCTCGAACAAATCGTTGCAGTTCTTTCATCTGTCTTTCATTAATTGTCTCATGGTCAAAATCTAATAATTTACTCCTGGTATCTTCGAGTGCAATAGTGTACAAGTTTTGTATATCTCTTGAAAAGTTCAAATCTTTGTTTAACAAAATGGCAACTGCTTCCAATACACTTCTCACAATGTTGGGAGGATTTCTAATTTTCTTGATAGCATCAGCTTCTGTCAGATCCATCTCCCTAAACTTTTCTTGCAGGTCGCGTATGTCCGCAATGAATAGTTCATCTACATCTTCCATTAACTCGTACTTGACTATCTAAATTAGTATTTGTAACATTCAACCTACGTTGTAGTCTTTCTAGTCGTTCTTGCCACTCCTCCAAGTCTTCTACAATTATTCCATTCTTTATAATCTGCCTTACAAGCATACCATAATCAGCTGGCATGAGTTTGTGGTCTCTTCCATTATCAAGTCCAGGTTTACCTTTCCGCCGTTTCTTTCTCGTACCAGGTGATCCTGGAGATTTATTCTTGTAATTCTTTTCGAAAAAATCTTTCACTAGATCGTTCATCGTTCTAATTTCCGATTTTTCAACATTTCGAACTACCACTTCACGAGGTGTGAGTTCTGCTTTTTCACCTTCTACTGGTTCTAATGGAATTTCTATTTGACTTCTATGCGTATCAATTATAGCAGTGGGAGTCTTTGGAGGTGACTTTGGTGAATGTAAATGTAAATTACGCATGGAACCACCTCTAGGCGTTTGTACTGGACTTTCCACAGATGTCAGCGATCGTAACGATAATCTTGGTACACTCATTAGAATACCATTCTTTAACAACTTTTTCGATGGCGATGTAGGTTTGTTTCCAACAGGCGAGTACGACAATGCATCTCTTTCCGTCCAATCAAAATCATTAATATTATCATTTGCATCAAAAATATCATCTTCAGTTGCTAATCGATCTGGAGAGTGTGATGTAGGTGTCCATGGTTCGAATCGACTTGTTAATGGTCCACGACCAGAACGACTCGATAATGGTGGAGAATCTCGCGCTCGTAACTTCATTGGCGAAATACGTCCCTTCACTCCGAATTGTGGTTTTGGACTAGGTGAACTAGTGTTCGAAGGTATGTTATCATTCTCTTTAATGTCTGGTGATATGACTCGATTTGCGCCAACGGGTGGAGTTGGTTTCGTTACTATATTTCTTCTCACAATTGGTGCACTATGTGGTAGTTCTTGAGCAATGTTTAACGGTTTTGGAGCAGTTTTCTCTTTCTTAACTGGCGATACAGATGTAGACCCTGTAATTACGAATGTTGGTTCCGTACTAGATGGTCTAGCATTACACACTTGTATGTAATTTTGTTCACGATAATGTGACGACCGATGTATACTATTTGCTGTAGATGGACGAACTCTTGATTCAACATTCGGAGAACGATTTGTTACTACGAAAGACGCCTCATTAGTAGGTTGTCGAAACGTTGTTGCAGTTGAGGGTCGTACCGGCTTCCTTGCGGAAGAAGGTCTAATCATGACCTCTTATTTGCTGTGACTACAGCTAACTTTTCGCGATTTGTAAACGTTCTCTTTATTGCTGCACTTCGATAAGCGCTTCTGGCAATAGTGAAGCAAGAGAAAAGCTTGGAACGACACAGGATGATAGATTTACCTTTGGAGGTGATGGTTCCTCATTGGATAGACTTGTATTAAATTCGTGGAAGGTATTCACAATGCGCCACTATTGGTGAGTATTTAACTTTTTCTACGTACCTCTGGTTTTGCGTAAGGATGTTGCTCGATAATCTGTACAGGTGAGCTTGACACTTCATTAATAAATAATTGTACACGTTTGTCTGATCGATTCCTAAAGTATTAGCCACAGTATGAAACGTACTTGCTCCAGACGTTACAGTTTTCATTTGTATATAATGCAACTTGTTCTCCCTCGTAGGTAACATCTTCTGGAACTCTCCACCAATCTTCGAGTACGTCTAACGTGAACTTGGGAAACGGTCTGTCGAATTTGTAACATGGGTGTTCTTGTTTTTCTTGCGGTATTGCGTACACGAATGAATCACTTTGGTATTAAAACAAAATAAATTAGTCTTACCCTTTCTTGTAGTAAATGTCGTACTTTTCGGAAGATCCATATGATGAAGTGGCTCCTTGTACAACGCTGAATCGATTACTGCCAGTGTTGACGATAAAATTTAAGGACTCGACAAAATCGATTTTGAAGTAAGTGTTGAGTGTAGTAGAATATAGAGTAGGTCTTGGTATGAAAGGTGTATCGTTGGTATTTGATTGCGCAAAACAGATCACCGCGAAACTTATTACTGTACAGATGGGAAGCCAAAGCTGCATTTCTTCAAAGTTGATTGTAATTCAGTAATGCGACGAAAGAATATCTGTTGGAATAACGGAATGTAGCCGTTGCTTTAGATCAGAACGTGTTCCAAGTTGCAATATTGTTTGAATAGAACCTGCAAATAGGCGTAAATTTGAGTTTGACGTGTGGAAACAAAATCAAAATGCAAACAACACAAGCTCTGTTCTTACTCTGCATCGCCGCTACAACACTCGCATACTACGGCACAACAGAACCAGTTCGCCCAAAAACTATTCTTTTCACTGGTACTGTTTTGTACAACTTCACTGCGGCTGGCCCTACTAAGGAAGTACAACGTAAATTCTTTGTAGACAGCGACAAACAGATTTTACGAGTAGACACATCCTCACATGGAGTTGTAGGAACAGAAATTAACGACTTCATTAACCAAAGATCCTACTTCATAATGGTTAATGGAACTACGGTCATCTGTAACAAGGGAGGTGTAGTTACAGAAAATCCATTTACAGTAGACATGTTTGCCAAGTCTAACTTTGGAGGTGTAAAATCACGAAATGGACTAATCGTTCACCAATGGTATAATGTAACAATATCGCCAAAGACGATGGATACTGTTGAAACAGATGCATTCACTGGTGCAGCCACTACTATCAGCAACTCTGCGTTGGGATATGTTATTGATCTCATTGTCCTCAGCCGGGATACTCCTGATGCAAGAGTATTTCAAGTGCCCATTGATATTGAAAGTACCTGCAAGAGCAGTCCAGTACGCAGAACCGATAGCTTTTGGTAGCTAAATGCTTTCAACTAATTAGTGACTAAGCAATAAAATTATGATCATAATATATTGTGGAGCAATAAACGAAATACAACCAAAGTAAAAAGGCATCTCACTGTAAAAGGGGAACTACGCGAGACTTGGAGTCAGGTGTGAACGGACGCAATCGAATCCACGATTACCACGGACGCCCTCACCCATCACCTCCTCTACGCTTCGTTGGATCCCACCTGGCTTGACTTGGACACATTCCACATCTAGTGTCAGTTACATTCGTAACCTACCCTCGGTCTGACTCGATCTCCTGACTTCGGATCACCGGCATAGAGTTCTTCGGCTTGATGGTAAACTATTGGGTGATCCGATTTTCCTTGGAAGCAGCAAACATATTTGAAGAAAATTGAACACGCTAAAGTGCGATTATGGTATAGAGCGGTCAACTCGGCTTTTCTACACAAAACAGAACGACAGCACACAGGCAGAGGCTAAGACGACAGGTGCATGGCGGGACGTTACATTTGCGAGTGACATGTTGCCTATTAATTAATCCAAATCTATCGCATATCAATGCCGTGTTTCTAAAAAGTGTCATATATACCCGTTTCGCGTCGTTTGAGTTGTAAATGAATTTGTCGGTTAAGAATATTTAACATGCCTTATATCTCGAAAACCACGCATCCACAATCGTTCACATTTTATTCTCTCATGCGCAACGTTAATGGTTACAGAACAATTGATATCGTTCGTATTAAGTTTCCCAACAGAATAATTTCAAATAATCAAAATAAAAAAAGCGAATACCATTTTGTTCTGGTGATGTCACTGCACGATAAATGTAAACCAACTACCAAAATCAAAATACAATTCAATATTTCTGTCATTTCGTAGTGTAACGTTTTGAGATACGAGCGTGTTCATAGTATCATTTTCCCTAAGGGTGCTACAAAATCGAAATACTATGAAACGTTTGTTTCTACCACAGTTAGCTCTAAATTCAAATGAAACAAACTATTAAAGTTTTCGCAACATACATGCGATGGCGGGTTCTTTCTTGTGGTGTTGGTCAACAACTTGTTTCGTCTATACCTTTTCTGGATCTCGTTGCACATTAACAGTATGTTTTCTCTTCACTATGTATACTACACAAACAATAACAATAAAAACGATCACAATGACTAACACTAAACCAGCAAGAGATCCAAACACTGCTCCAAATATAGCTCCGTAAGGTACTGATTCTGGTTGTACTGGAACAACAGGAGCTGCAGTTGTGCTCACCTCTTGAGCTACAGCCGTAATTGCAAAACCACCAACATTAGTTGATGAAATTACAGCCGAACTTGTTGATGTTCTCGTAACTGTACAACCTGATTGTTCCCACACTTCTGTATCTGCATTCCACTTGTTACATATCAAAATGTTAGTTGCATCAGTAACAGGTACAGCTAATGAGAAAGGATCATTCAAAGTAGCGGTGACAGCGTTTCCAGAGCTTGTAGTTAACGCTATTGATGTTACTGGAGAAGCAAACACAGTAGTATCATACAAATTGTACTTGTATGAAGTGAATCGCAAACCAAGAGCAGTGGAACTAGCACTTATCGACTTGCTCATGGTTAGGTTTGTCGTACCGATAACATACTGCAAACTAGCTGCGAACGCAGACACTGGTAGTGACTGTACAGTAATACCGACACTTGTACCGATAACTGTTGCACTGCTCGTCGCAGGAAGCGAAGATATAGTACGAGAAGCAACCAGCGGTATGATATCACTATAAATCGCACGACGATTATACGTCACTGTATTTGTGAGTGCCATACTATCCATAATCGTCGCAACCAACTGTGTTACTTGATCCAAAATGGATTGGTCAACCAATGCACTATTAGATAACAAGTATTGTATTCTTGCTAGTAGTAACGTGTAAATCGAAGATGGCAAGTCATACTTTGTACCAACAATTGATGAAAGTGCAGTCAACTGTTGAACAACTTCTTGTTTCGTTAAGGCAACAGAACCTTGTCTACCACGTCTCGTGGAAGCTCCAACTAGAATAGACAAGTATTGTGTTAACACTTGACTACGTGGCTCTTGTCGTTGTGCCAACATAGTAGAATTTACTGAACAATCAGAGCCGTAGTATCCACTATTACACGTGCAAACACTTGCAGAGCAAGTACCACGATTGCTGCATGTTGCAGCGCTAGTACAAGTAGTAGATGCAGGAATAGGTTTGATTACTGATATAATAGTAGGTACGAGGTTTGATGCTTGACCAGGATCAGCATACTTGAGTATCAATGTTACAATTAGGTCAACCAGTGTTTGTGCCTCTTTGTCTGTAGCCGTTGACTCTAGTTGTGGTAATACAATCACAGATCGATTCATAGATACTGAATTTCCAGTTTGTGTGACGCAATATCCAAGAACGGTAATATTGTACGAGTTCTTAGCGCTTCCTGCAGGTAAGTATAACGTAGCTGATGGCAATGACGAATCCCTGCTCACTCGAATGACTTTGTTACTAGTTGGATCCATGTACGCGAAATAGTACAACAATGGAGAGTTGTCATTGGTAGTGCAACCTGAAATTACTGTTGTAAATGCACTAGTAATCGCATCACCTTTATCTGGAGAGATAAACATTCTTCCTGCAGTAGGTGGTGTTTCAATCGAAAAAGTCGTTTGTGAGGTACCACTGATCGTTCCATCAGGATTTTGGCATTGTATCTGCACTGTGTGGGTAATACCAGAAGCGAGTGTGAAACTAGTTGATGGAAAACCAAGTGATAACCCAGTAGTTGGTAACGTCATAGCGGAAGTGGTAGTTGTCTTTCCAGCACATGTCCAACTACACGTCACTGACAATGAATTATTGTACGTGATACCAGCATACATACTCACTGCTGCAGCGTTTGCGAATACTCTTGTTGGAAGCACCAAATTGACTCCAATAGGAATCGAACTACCAGCAGAGAGTGTAACAAAAGTACTACTTGAACGAGCACCTTTAGCATAAACCAACGTGAATACATATGTACCAGCAGCCATATCCACGCCAATAGTTACCGTTTTCGAGTTTGTGTTATTGGCTAAAATAGTGTTCACTGCATCTGCACATGCTAATCCATTCGATCTCTTGCATGACCAAGTATAATTTCCAGTGTTACTCGAGTCACTTGGATCGTAACTTGCACCTCCATAAAGTACAATATTATTCGCGAATCTTGATACCAAACGATCTCCACCATCTATCGAAGCTACAAGTGGATCTAAAGCATATACAATAGATATCGCTTGAGAAACAGAAACTGCAGTTTTTGATGTCGTTGCAGTTGCTATAAACGTGTACGTTCCTTCACTTGTAAACATACTCGAATATAACGATAATGCGTAACCAGTAGTTCCTGGAACAAATCCATTCAATGTACCACTTTGGATCTTCCATGAAATAATGACATCTTCATCAGCACAAGTTGCTATGGATCCATACAACTTGAGTATTTTTTGTGATGCGAAAAACGTACGTGCTGATGCACTAGTTGATAAAACGGGTACTGCCTTGTTCACACGATTCACAGTGATCATATTTGATGATGTTCCTTGTGAACTTGTTACAGTGATTGTAAAGTTCATTGTTGTGTTGAATGAAATCGCGGTAACGTTGTTTAGCGTAAGTACAGGAGATTGTGTACCTGTCCACATGCTTTTAACTAGTGCGTCACTACTTGCATCGCCAGTGGCTATTGTCCACTGGTATGAACTTACTGCGCTACTTGTTTGTGCTACAAGTGTGAACGTGGAGTCACAATACGCCACTTGGTTATTTCCAGTGATCGTAACTGATGGACCAGTTGGTGCAGCAGTTGTAGTTGGTGTAGTTGTTGATGTTGGCGCTACTGTACTCGTTGTTGGAGTTTGGGTAGTGGGAGCAAAAGTTGTCGTTGGTGATGGAGTTGCGGTGGCGGTTGTAGATACATCCATTACTTTTCTTTTTCTATTATTATTTAATCCCCAAGACTATTGTTAGTAACAAGAATTTCTACTTACATATGCAAGTCCATCTTCAGCATAAGCGACGACATAACTGTCATGAGCAACAATGGAAACTATTTTTTTGCCTGCAAAATTTTTTGTTGGTACCTCCACTGGAGATAACTGGTTTATCATTGATGAATCGCCTCTACATTGTTAGTGTGAGGAATATTAACATACAATTGTCCTTGCGTATTCTTTCCCCACGCGTAAACTAACCCAACAGAACTGAGTGCGACTGAGTACGAATCTCCTGCAGCGACTGCAATGATTTTCTTTCCTGACATAGCATCAGAAATAATAGTTTCTGTTGGTACAGTTCTATCAATTCCAGTCCCATCACCGATGGCTAAGCCTGCTCCCCACGAAAAGATACGCGAATCGGTCGTTAACGCGATAACATGAGTTGGACCAGCTGCTAACTGTTGTATGGTTGTATTTGTTAATAGTTTAGTTACAATTTGTGTTGGCTCTGATCGTGTGATGGTGTCACCAACTTGATATGTTAGAAATGTAAACATAAAATGTACCTCCTAGCTGACCATTAGCGTTTAATCCTACTGCATATAAATTGTTGTCGCTTGTTTGAATAACTGAGAACGAGTCACTGTAAGCAACCTTAGTAATTGTTTTATCACGTGTGACCGGTGAATTTATAAATGATATTTTTCGTAAGCGACCCACTGCTGTTTTGTGCTTTGCGTCTAATTTGTGTGTTAGCACGCTACAAAGACAAGCCACCAGAACGAGTGTTATGGTCGTCTTCATGTTTTTCGTGAATTGCATCAGCCTTTGACATTGATTGATGTCAGTTAAGCACTCTAGCTAAATTACTCTCATTGAACCAATATCTTCGAGGTTTCGTGTGACCATTGGTTCACTTGTGGACTAAAGTCGCAAACCAATTTGAAAAAATATTGTTTCATCTCTGGCATTTATTATTAGCGCACTAACATTATGTAACCATTCAATATAATACAGAAGTTCGCGTCATGCATTTTTCTCTGGTATTCGATCACACTAACTACCTGAATACCTCCACGCTTTTTCAAAAACTCTTCTCTTAACTCCTTTGATGGATTACTATTATGTAAATATAATACGATTACATACCATACTTCTTGTTTGAGCGCGTTGAGTTGTGAGTAATGTTCATTTGCTTCCACGTAGTCTTATGCCTTCCGCTACTGGGTCAAAGTCTGCTGGAGGAACAAAGTGGTTCCACAATACTTCTTTGTGTTCATTCGGTGTTCGTTTCGTATTTTTGCACCAACTATTTTAATCCTACGTCGGTAAACGTTTCTGGTCAAGTATCATTCACTGATTACGTGCCTTAGCTATCATGAAGTCCACCAGCGTTTGACATTGATTGGTGGCAAACAAACACCGAGTGCTCATCATACGAATATTAACCTAGGTTGTACGTTAGCATGGCCCAAATTGTTTCGTTCGTATTTTATGATTATTCACACCAGGATCTCCCAATTGAAAGGTTAACACATCATTTAGTAACAAAATTTCGAACAGCGCAGCAGATATGGCGAGGACAAGTTCTTTTATCCACACTAGATAATGTAATGTTCTACAATGTATTTACAGAAACAGAAACCATATTTGATCGAGTTGTACACGCATGGACTCACGTACCTGTTGTACAACTACGCAATGGCAATATCATTCTTGCAACAGGCTCCTCTGAAAACCAAGTATTCAATGCGAGAGGAGAATTTATTCAAAACTTTGAGTCAAACTGTTTCGAAATGATAGAACTTTTAAACGGCAACTTACTCCAAATGTCTGCTGCCGAGCTGAAAATCACAAGTGCTTCAAACAACACTACAATCAAATCCATACCTAGTGATCATAGCTACTGGGTAACACAATTACCAACTGGTCAAATATTAGGAAAAAGCTCAACAGGATTCGCGATTTTTGACCTAGAAATGAATTGTATAAAACAAGTACCAGTCGGAAGCGAAATCACAAGTTGTTGTCCTGGTGTGAATGGTCAAATTGTTTGGTTGGAAAAAGCAACAAATATTCATGTATGTAACGGTGATTTTGAAGATATTCAAGTCTACGAGTTTGAAGAGCTTCTACGGAGCATTAAGGTTACACACAGCGGGTACATCATCGCGTTAAGTGCTTCTGGCAGAAAAATTAGTATTGTGTCACCTAACGGAAATAGATCGGATCTAGTCTTGATTAAATCCATTAAACGAGAACCAGTAGAAGTAGAACACGACAAGATTGGATTCGTAGTAAAGAAAGAGTTTCATTTGCTCAATGTTAGAACAATGGAAGAAAAAATTTTTAAATTGCCTAAAGGGAAGATTTTCTTAAGATGTGTACCATATTAATTGTTTATTGTGTAATAAAGTAAACGTCGAAATATCCTATGCGTTTAATAACGAATGCAGGAGTAGATCTTAATATTAAACACGTAAATCTTTCTGACAAACAAATTGTTTCGACAAATCCAAGGTCAACAGCCTTGCAAACAAGTACAACATTCAGGTCTCTCTTAGCGCCCAATTGTCCATGTCCATTGTCGCCAAATCCATACAAATCGCCATTTCTTGCAATTGCAAAATTGTGGCAACATTTCGAGTCCGAGAAGATTCTTACCATCTTTTCAGGAAACTTTAAGATAGTGGGTTTCTTTCGTCCATCGCGAAAACCACAACCATCGTTATCTCCAGCACCCCACGTATATACTATTCCATCTGCTGTTAATGCAACAGTGTGCCATCTGCCACACGTTATAGTAACAATGTTTAATTTTTCTAAAAACTTGAGTCGCACTGGTTCTCTTTGGTCATCACTATCCGTTTTTAAACCCAATCTACCTGCAGAGTTGAATCCGAATCCCCAATACTCGCCTTTTGTTGTTTTAAAAATTGTGTGGTATCCTCCACAATGAATAGATTCTATAGAGAATGACGATAATGTTCTCACTGGTGCAGGTGTGTAGTAATCTCCAATTGGTAACTGCGACACACTAGAATCGCCGAAACCGTACCAATCTGTGCTTGTTTGTATAATGCAAAAGCAATACCCTCCATGCACTTTGATAACAGTTTCTTTTTCGAGCACGGGCTCCCATGTTATGTTTTCTTCAATGTTGTGAGGTGTTTCTCGAGATTGAAATAGGTTGTTATCCTCTGTCAGTGCCAGTAGTGTGTTTTGATGGCTTGCGTATACGATTTGCGTTGCTTTTCGAGCAAGTACTGTCTTGTGTGTATAATTTGCCATAGTCATGCATACGTAGCCTCTTTCTAAAGAATTAAAATATATTCCAGGTTACCATCAATGTAGAAAGATGTATTTGAAGGTGTGACGACTATTTGCTTAACTTTTTTCTTGTACATGTTCTTTCTGCAGGTAAACGAAAAATCAGTCGCTTCTACAGCGTTGCACCCTGACAGGTGCATCAGTTCTTTTGGAGCGATTCCAGTCGGCGAAACATTGTTTAGAAGTTGGTTCTGAGCTTTTTTGTCAAATACTTCTTCGTCACTGTCATACGAGCTTCGTGTCATTGTTGCGTTTTTGTTTCCCATCACGTTTACAAGACAAAGTGAACAAATTGGTGAAATAGTTTACTTCTTGACACAATTTGTCTTGTGTTGGGTCCAATCTTTTGTTTGACAGTCTTTTCCACAGTACCATACATCTTGACAGCGACTGCATCTCATCAATGAACCTGTCTTTTTGCAAACAGTGCAACCATCTGCCTTTTTGAGTGCATTCTTCAACTCGGCATCAGAACCTTCAGTAATAATATCAAAAGCAGTTTTGCCTTCTTCAGTTTCTTGTTTTGGATCGGCTCCATTTTCCAAAAGAATCAAAGCAACTCCCTTGTATCCTTGTGCCAATGCTCTGAATAGTGGATTTGAATAGTTGACATCGACCTTTGCACCCTTGTGCTCTAGTAAAAGTTTCACACAATCTTCTCGTGAAGTTTGAGGCACGATGGTGTGGTGATGATGGTGTCCGTGACCATGTCCTCCGCATTGATGTGGTTTCTCATCTTGTGAGTCTATGATAGCTGATAGAGGTGACATTTCGAAGCATGCTTTGTTAACATCTGCGTTCGCGTCCAATAACATTTTCATTTGACCTCCCATACGTTTCATACATGCTCTCCAAAAGGCTGTGAATCCACTTTCTGTCTCCAAATCGACTTTAGCACCAGATTGTACCAATCGCTGGGCAACAAGTTTGGCTGTTAATTGACCAGTTTCATCTTTGTGTGGATCGCACATTCCGTCTAGAGCCATAACTAGTGGGGTCATACCGTTTGGTCCCTCGAAATTTGGGTTTGCTCCTTTTTCTAGCAGGAATGAAACCATCTTCAAGTTTCCGCGCTGGGAGGCAGCCATTATTGGTGTGTATGGAACTTTTCTATGTGACTGGTTTATCGCTTGTGGATTCTTTTCATACATCAACTTGGCAACTTCATCGTTTGCTTTTGGACTGTGAAGTGACCAGAACAAACATGGAGCCATAGAATCTCTGGCAATGTCCAATTGTGCGACGTCCGCTCCGTTATCCAAAAATATTTGTACAATCTTTTGGTTTCCGTGCATACAAGCTTGTGCCAATGGATGTGAGAAATCTTCAA
>JAESGV010000849.1_pt1 | contig 13183 bp, 15 predicted proteins | sample 9269781 | NCBI WGS metagenome assembly JAESGV01 (sample SAMN15741586, study PRJNA653496) | algae metagenome | isolation source: Tildeniella torsiva UHER 1998/13D and co-occurring heterotrophs from... | place: Slovakia: Slovak Paradise National Park, Hrabusice, Kosice Region | collected 2000-01-01 | reverse complement strand
TGCTGGAAACTCTAGATTATTTACCAGAGTTGCACTTTATAGAATCGGAATCAGTAGACGCTGGTGGCTTATATATTGCTACTTTAGATGCTGCGCATGATCACGATTCTTTCTTCACGTTCCAAGAAATTTATGATGGCCGCTTACCAATAGTAAATCATGATCAAGAATTGTGCAAAAGAACAGTGATAGAAGCTCTGTGTTGTTTAGTCTCTTTTAGAGACGAAAACAGCGGACTTGCAATGGAGGGACAAGAAGGGTCACTCAAATTTGTGAGTTTGACTGTTAATATAATAGAAGCCATGTCAGGATATGCCTTTGGTATGCTGCCGGTAGACGCGTATATTTCCGGCTTTGCTAAGAAAATCGACGAGTCTGTGGGTGGATTCTCAAAAGTGCTGGACGAAATTAATGTTTACATTCAGGACCTCAAGACCAAACATCCTCATCTCATAGAACATTATGAAGATATGCCAATGTTTTTAAAGAGACTTGAAGAGAACATGTGTTATCTACGTAAATAGAAAGTTTAAGTCTTTGCATGTAATCTTCCATTAGTATTCTCGACAATCTGCAACATCTCTTTCTTTTGTATCGGCTTAGTGATATACTGATCCATTCCGGATTGTATACCAGTCTCCGCATGTTCTTGTCTCGCGTTTCCAGACAGTCCGACTATGTGAACATGTGTTAGACCATTTTGCGTCTCGTAATCTCTAATTTGCTTTGTACTCTCATATCCATTCATTCTAGGCATACTCACATCCATAAACACCAAATCTAAAAATTAGTATTTTTGATATATGCAACATACCATATTTTCCTTGTTTGTACATTTCATATCCTTCGACACCATCTTTAGCTGCAGTACATGTACAATTCATAGCGCCTAAGAGTCGTACGAGTACACTTCTATTAATAGCATTGTCTTCTACAACGAGTACACGTAACGGTGGTGTATTCATATCCACATCTACAGGAGCAACAACTTGTTGTACTGTTCCGTTAAATGTATTCATTTGAGTTTGATTAGCAGCCGTGCATTGTATCGTAAAATTGAAAATACTTCCTCGATCGACATTGGGTTCAACCCATATTTTCCCACCCATCAGTTCTACAATCATTTTACTAATGTATAACCCTAGTCCACTACCAGAATACTCTGCCATGTTACGTTGTGTTGCTTGTACGAATCGGTCAAAAATGGATAAACGATCCATATCATCAACACCCATACCTGTATCACTAACCGAAAATAACAATTCTAGAGGATTGGTTTGTACAATTTCCACAGTTACACAAACACCTCCTTCGTTTGTAAATTTCATAGCATTCTATAATTAGTAATATATGATTGACTTACGGATACGAGATTAATTAACACTTGTGAAATACGATTATAGTCACTAATAATGATCAAATTTCTCATCTCTTCATCGAGTTTGTTTTTCAAATAAATTTTTCGTTTCAATGCTTGTCCCAAGAACATTTGTTCAATGTGTAGTACTAACGAATTCACAGACATTGGTGCTAACGCTAATGTAATCTTGTTCATCTCTAGTTTGGATAATGTTAACACATCATCGGTAATGACTTTTTGGTATGATCCACATGATTGTATAGCTTCTACACACGACTGCAAAACTGATAAATTTTCTACTAGTACAGGTGATAAATGTTGGATTTGTGTTAGCGCTTCCGCAACACCACGTAATACTTCACAATTTCCTAACAAACCCTGAATAGGATTTCTAATTTCGTGACAGATTCTAAATAGTTAATATTGTCAATTTTCACACATACCTATCTACAAACTCTTCTTGTTGTGCATGATACTGTTTCTCTTTTGCTCGATTAATTTCCGTTTCAGTCAACTTGCGAGTAATTTCCATTTCTTGATTAAAATATTTTGCATTCTCTAACGAAATGGCGACTTGTGTAGTAAGAATACTTAGTACACTAACTTGTTCCGGTTTGAAACAATCTGTAATTAATGTATTCTCAACATATAATACAGCAATAATTTCCTCTTTTCTGATGACTGGTAAACAGACCATACTTTTGACCTTGTTTTCCATAATGTATGAATCAGTTTGTAAGAATTCATATCGACTATCTTCAAATGCACATCCGGTGACAATTGTTCGTTTCGTAGATTGTACATGTCGTATGGCGACAATCGAGGCATCTTTGAATTCTGAGAGTTCAATGTCGCATATTTGTCCAGAGTTTGTACTATTGTTCTGCGCAACAACACGATTTTCAGTGATAATGGCTGTTTTGTTCGCATTGGCGTTCTTATGTAACTAGATTGTTAATAGTAAAGAAAAACTTACAATATCGATAATAATCTTTAAAATCTTGGCTGTTTCGATTTCACTAGAAATTGCTTGTGAAGCATGTAAAATGCTCTCCATATCAAGTTGTGCGATATTCATGTTCATCGTTCGAGTTGCGTATGCCGATATACTCTGCTCATGGCCCTCCATAGTCATAACAATTTTACTACTTGTTGACGATAACGTATCTTTGTTCTGTATGGATGGGAATTCTTTCTCCAATAATTCCATTTTTCTTAATGCTCCCCACTTTTTGTATTTATCAAGTGCGTGTATCAATGACGTTTTTGCGAATTTTTTGCTGTTCAATTTTAACAAGAATCTTCCTTCTAATTCTAACGCTACTGCTTGTTCATGAGTAAAACCTTGACTTTTCGCTTGCGTGATGGATCTACCATGTGGTTAATAAAATACTAATCATACTCTTGGTATATTTCTAGTGCTGCGTATTTATCTTTTTTTATGTATGCACTATACTCGGCTTGTAATAACAATAATTTGTTTCGATAATTATCAGGACAATACTTGGACCATAATGTCAAATTCTCCATGTGAGGAACTATACGTTCTAATAACTCTTGTTTGAGTGTTGTATGATCATTTTGTGAATCTTGCGCTAACGCTCGATAAATTCGAATCATTAATAGTCCATTGAACAGAGCATGATACGAATTGGCAAAGAATGCACGTGCGTAGATGATATGTTCATCTACTTCAATAACATCAGCCAACATACGTTTCGCGTATTGTAACGCTGTTTCATGTGCGTTTGGTACGTAATCACCTTCTAACATGACTTGTAACATACTTCGAAAAGCATACATTACTCCTATCGGTGTTCCTGTTTTCATGATATCAAGTATATCTTGTACTGCTTCATGTACACTAGAATTTGGTGATTTTCCAAGTAGAATGTTACCCGTACCAGCTGTACAACTACTGATATCTATCATGGGTTGGTTATGATACTTGTGTGACATGACTTGTGACTCTAGGATCATTTTCATACAAGAATTTAAATCCAAACCACTGTATAGTAATGCAGGTGAACTCACTGATACTGTGAATACCATGTAAAGAATCTCACCACATTCCATACCCATGAGGAACACTTCGGCAGAACTTTTTAATGATTCTTGAAGAGGTCTAAACCAATGCCGACCCATACAGTTGTACAAGTGAGTTGCTCTAGTACGTTCCGGCAATTGAGTTGTAAACAAGTGATCAGTCATTTGTGTAATCACTTCGGCTAACTCTCCGCTAATGTCAAACATTCCATTTGAAATGAGTAATAGTTGATACAATACAAGTACTGCACCAAACTCTTCATCAATTGCTTTCTCCAACATGATACGAGTAGCGATACTGATGATGACTGGGTATAATATTTGATCACCCATAAAGGCAGCGATACCTAGTGATTGAAACGAAGAAAACATAACCTTGTCTTCTGGTAATGGTGTACCAACTGCACGAGTGATATCAATCTTTCCATCCTTGTCACGAATCTCATCAAATAGTTTTCCAATTTTTACAATTTCTGCTTCATAGATGGGAACTGTGATTTTTGGATCACTAGGTGGAATAATTACTCCATAATGTTTAAATACTTCTCTACCATAACTCATCGCCATTTGACAATCCGATGATGAATTTGCTCTTGTAATACACAAACTATACACTTGTCCCAACTCTAGTTTTGAAACACTCCTTTTCATAAGAATCTCAGTGTACCGATCCAAATTGATAAAATCAGAAACTAGAAAATAGGCAGTTGCCAAATCCATGTGTAACGCAAAAGCCAAGTCATGGAACTCGGTCCAATATTCATCTTCTGTTTCACACAAGTATGATAAACATTTTGCACCTTGGTTGAAATAGTTCAATGCATTCGTGTATGATGCTGCTTCTTGGTTTTTTCTACCGGCTTGCAAATTCATTTTTGCAATTTCTTGGATTTGAATCTTGTTCGGTCGATTGTCTAACGTTGAAACAAAATCACGATCTTTGACTAGTAGTAGTAAACCCTTGTTCAAATGGTCTACAATTTCAAGAATATTTTTCGCCGATTCCAACGCCATTTTTCTCTCTCCAGAATCATTCTCTTTGATCAAACTTTCATTAGCGGCTAACCATCTTTTTCCAATACTCAAATGAATCTGTTGTTGTTCTCTTTCATCGGCACGTAGATTGGCAGCTTCTTGTACACGATCATGGGCAAAATGTGTTCGATCACCGTACACGAACATTAAACCAGCATCTAATACTGGATACAAATCTTGCATCAAATGTTCCACTGTTACTCCCATAGATACAGCTAGGACACGAATGTCAAAATTATTTCCCATACAACTAGCCCATTTTAACGCTTTCTCCGTTTCACCACCAAATTGTTTGATACGATGTGTCATTAACGAGATGACATTTGATGTTACACTTTGCATACGAATCTTGTCCAAATTCCATTTCCATACCCTTCCTTCTCTTATCATCAACTTTTCCGAATACAATGTACTCAGGAATAAATTTGTGAAAAATGGATTTCCACCCGTCTTCAAATGTACTAGATCTGATAATTCTCTTATATCTTCTTGATATCGTTCTTCAGTTCCTATCGTTGTCGTATTCGTTCCACAACCTTGTAAAATGTCATACACCCATCGGTAAACAACATCGGATGGTAATGGTTTCAATACAACATCTTGTACACGTATTGTTTGTCGTATTATTTCAATCATTTTCATAGTAGGATGTTGTGGTGTAACTTCGTTATCTCTATACGCACCAACAAATAGTAAATGTTTGGTTGTTTGCACTAACATTTGTATCATGGCTACACTTTCACGATCAGCCCATTGTAAATCATCCAAGAACAATACTAGTGGTTTCTCCTCTTGTACGAATACATTCACAAATTTTGCAAATACCATATCTAGGCGATTTTTTGCTTCTGAAGGTGCAATTTTGATGACCGGTGGTTGTTCACCAATAATTTCTTGTAATTCTGGTATCAATTCGATGATCAATGTACCAAGTGCACCAACTGCACTCATAATTCGTTGTTTCCATAGTTCTAATCGAGTTTCACCTTCACCTAGTATTTGTTTGACCAACCCTTGTAACGCTTCTATAATCGCACTATAGATTGAATTACGTTCCATTTGATCATATTTTCCAGCGGCAAAATATCCATAATACATGTGTGCCGAACGTTGTACTTCTCTAATGATGGAACTTTTACCGACACCAGAAAATCCAGATACCAACATGACTTCTGTTACACCAGTACATGCCACTCGTTCAAACGTTTGTATCAACTCGACAATTTCTTGTTCTCTTCCATATAATTGTTTTGCAATATTGAACCTTTCTACAAAGTCGTTTTGTCCAATTTCGAACCACGGTATTTTATCGCCGACTAGATTCTTTTGACATTCTTTTAAATCGTGTAGTATACCTTGACAAGACCGGTACCGGTCTGAGGCATCTTTTTTTAACAGTTTCATTATTATGTCATTAATAACGTCCGGTACATTGACTAGAGGTGGTGGTTCAATCGCAATGTGTGCATGAATAAGTTCTAATATATCTCTAGAAACGAATGGTACTTTACCAGACAATAGTTGGTAAAAAGATATTCCCTATAATCGTTAGTAAAATAGTTGTACATACTAGACTATAAAAGTCGGTTCGGTAGTCAATTTTTCGATTGATACGACCGGTTTGTTCCGGTGATAAATATGCAAGCGTTCCATACACTTTTTGTAAATGTACAGTTGCGCGTTCATTCTCTTCTTGTAGCCGAGTGGCACATCCAAAATCAATTTGTATTATTCGGTTGTCTTTTGTTATTAACTATTTTGTAAGCAAGTATAATTAATATACCATATTTGCTGGCTTAACGTCCTTGTGAATAATGTTTCTGGTGTGTATTTCTCGGACACCTTTTATACACTCTATGGCGATGTGTAAAAATTGATTGAGTGTAAATCCATTTGTGGGTATTGCAGATGCAAGACTGCGTGCACCTATATCCTCCACCAGGATAGCGATTGTTTTTTCGGTTTCAGTGTTCTCGGTTTCAACTAGTCGAACATGTCGAATAATGCGTTTTGCATTTTTACACGCTTGTGTACCAATCAAAAACTCTCGTTTGAGTTGTCGAATCACAGATGGCGAAGCAAATTCATCAATATGTGTCTTCACAACAACATTGCTGTCCTGATAGTTGCATTTCAAAACCTGAGTGTGTTTACCAATGTGCAACACTTCCACAACCTGGTACTCTCCATCCAAACGCATGCTGTTTTGTTGGTGGAACCAAAAGAATCTTCTTTTCCTAGATACTGCGGAACATCAATACTACTAAATACGTAGAATACGGGCTATTTTCCCAGTATATGCAGATCATTGGGATAAACTTTCAAGAGCTCCACAACGTTGAACTACTCGCCAGATTACTAAGAAGTAGCTTGGGTAACGCAGAAGTTTATTGCAAGTGACGTGTAGTCAACCGTGCCTTCAAACAAGCAAAACAAATGTTAGACGAGAACGTGGACAGTATTTGGGGCGACCTCGAACGAACGCGTGACCTTTGGTCCAGTACGTACAAGATAGGGATTAATTAACACTTACATAGTTGTCGATCTAAAAAACAAAAAAGCTGTTCTTGATAAACAAGGATTAGACATTGCAGAACAACGAGAAAAATCTGCAACAAACAGAAAAAATTTAGCACAAACTACAAAGAGTACTTGTACAATCAAACATTAACATTAAGATTTTAAAAAGCTGAACGATAACGAAAAGACATCACAATTTGGTCCAGTTTTGAAGAGTTACCAGGATGAGATCGATAGTTTAACACGGCGTAGTTTGGCAGCAGAAACAGCCTTTTTAGAGTTTTATAATACGATACGCGAAGCACCCGATCCATCAGTTGTCATGACAAACGTGTTGGTACGGGTTACGATTTATAATAACAAAATAGAACGAAAAAAAACGATTAACAAAATCATCATCGTTGGAACAAGAAACAGAAACACTCAAACAAAAAATTGCAGAATATGAACAAGAGTTCAAAGGTTTAAAAAATCAAGAAGTTACAATAAGACAATTGGAAGAAAAGAATTTAGAATATGAAAAGAGTGTATGTGTTCGATTAGGCTAACACGTTAGATGACAGATCGTATTCAAAAAGAAATTGAGCACAAACAACAAGAATGGTTACGCGATCAAGAAGAAACATATCGAAAACAAAAAGAAAGTTTAACCTTTATGAGCACCGAATATGAAAAAATGAAACGCGAAGTCGATTCTATACAAAAACAATACGAAAATGCACAAAAAGAATTGTACCAAGTGAAAACAAAAGTAGAAGATAATGAAGCAACAAAACAATCACAACTGGATTTGTTGAACGATGAGAACACCAAGTGCATAAACAAGATTTTGTCATTGGAGAGTGAAATCGTAAGTGTTAATACGATGAACTAATGGATAGGATATATTGAAAGAACGATTAAGAAATACAACAGGTGAAATGGAAGAGGATCGTGCAAATGAAAACGAGTTGGAAAAATCACAACAAGATGCTCAAGTGAGACAAATGCTACAAAATGTGGATAATTTGAATCAAGAAATAGAAAAGAAGAAACAAAAGATTGAAACATTACTTGGACAACAAACTGATTTGGTATGATTTTTTGTCAAACTAACCATATAGAACAAACGTATTCTAGATTTGGAACAACAACTTGCTACTCGACCAACGGTTGAATCACATCAATCGTTAAAACAGCGCTTGACCATGTTGGAAGAGTTACAATTTAGTTCAATCAAGGACGATCAAATGCGTAACAAATCAATTGAACAATTATTACATGAGAAGAATCGTGTACTAGAAGATCAATTAACAAAGTTACGTTTACAAGTATCTGATGCCGAACAAGAATTGGAAAAATCAAAGTTGGAATGTTCATCATTATCACAACGTGTAACAAGTGCCGAAGAATTATGTAAAAAACTGGAAAACGATTTGTTGACAACAAAACAACAAGGAACAGGTACTGTACCAGCAACGGTAAACGTTGACCCATCGGCACAAACAGAAGATCAAAACACCATGCTACAAATCGTATCTGAACAACGTAACAGGTTCAGAAAACGTTTAAACGAAGTAGAAGAAGAGAACCAATCACTAACACAACAACTCAACAAGTCACGACATGAACTAGACAAATTACAAAAAGATAACGTCAAACTATATGAAAAGATTCGTTACTTGCAGAGTTACAAAGGTGAGACAAGTTCATCAGAAACGATGAAACAACGAGCCATCACGATACATGATGATAACACAGAAGAAGGATACAAAAAGATTTATGAACAACAATTGGATCCATTTACTCAGTTCCATAGAGAAGAACGAAACGAACAATTCAAAAAGTTATCAGCCGCTGAAAAGATCACATTCCGAATGAGTCGCATCATGTTGTCACACAAGTACTCTCGCTTGTTTGTATTTTTCTACTTGATTGCACTACATTTACTTGTATTTGCGACTGTGTACCGTTTATCAAGTACTGTTGCATGGAGAAGATAAAATTAAAATATCATAAAAGGATGTACATGAATGTGTCCTTTCACCTTGCATGAACCTTGCTACATTTTCTTTTGCAATTTTACATTTTTCAATCAAATCTGGATCTAACACTGCTGCACGTTCAAACCTAGATATTGCTTCTTTTCCTCTATATTTGATGTTGGATAATGTTAACCCACAATAGTAGTACACATTTGCTTCTTGAATGTCACACGCTCCTTGTACATCAGGGTGCATGTATCTTTGAAAATAAGTGAGTGCTTCTCTGTATTGCCGAGAGTGATATAATCGTTGTCCAAATGCCAGTGCAAACTGTCGGAACGCAATCTTACTTGACATACGTGCTGCATCAAATAATTCATCAGCATCGGCAAATCGTCCTAAATCTCTTAACACAATTGCTCTACTCGTCAAACACAGTACATGACATGGTCCTTCTTTTGTTAGATTCTCTAGCACTCGTAGTGCTTCTTCAGTTCTTCCCAGATCATGTAGAGTTGTACACCTATGGATGTGTACATACTCTGCTGAAGAATCAATTTCTAAAGCTCTATCGAACGCTCTTCTGGCTTCTTCTGGTTTCCCTAACCACCGTAGTGCGATTCCTTGAAGGTCAAATGCATCTACATCGTCATTTTCTATATCTAATGCTTGTTGTGTTGTGTTTAAAGCATCACTGAAACGACCCAGGTCTATTAGACAAGTTGCTTTATAGTCTAAAGTTTGAGCACAGTTAGGATATATTCGCAGTGCATTGTCGCAGTCTACTAAGCAATCTTCTAATTTACCTACAGCACGGTGTACGGCACCAAGCCATAGATATGTACTTTCGCAAAGTGGGTCTACATCTATTGCTTTGTTGAATGCGCGTAGGGCGTCTCCTAACTCACCGCGTTCATAATGTTTAGAACCTTCAAGTAACAACGTTTGCAAGTCTTCTTCGTTGACGCTTGGTGTGTTTGGCTCGCTCATGTTTTGTAAATTTGTTAAAAAATGCAACAGCACTTAGTACGTCAAGCAGAGTCACGTGACATATCTGCCCTTCGTTCTCTGATAAAAGAATCTGCTCAGACCTTGTGTGCAGATGTTTATACTACAGAACAAATAAATGCGTGCATTGGCACAGTATTTGGAGTGGATCAGAATTTAATATCTGATAGAACATACTTTATTGCTGAGTGTGAAGGTACTATAGTCGCATGTGGAGGATGGGGTAAAAGAGGTACACCATTTGGTGTATCATCGGAAATTCCACCTTTGTTGAACCCAGAAGTCGACGCAGCTAGAATAAGGTGTTTCTTTGTTAAGCCAGGCTTTCAGGGAAGAGGGATAGCCAAATCAATTATGCAACATTGTGAAGAAGATGTTAAGCAGGACGGATTCAAACGAATGGAGCTTACAGCAACTCTTACTGGTGTAAGATTATATGAAAAGTGTGGATTTATTGCACAACATGAAGTCACGCACAAGTTAAAAGACGACTTAGATATTAAATTCGTTAAAATGACAAAAACTATTTATTAAATTGGAGTTAGAAACAATTTGAACATAGTTCTGTACCTCCAGAATCGATTAGTAATCTGAAGAAACAATCTCTACCAGCCAGAGCGGTGGTAGCATACAAATACGTCGCCAACCGTTTCGTTTGATATTTGTGACTCCACCACTTCGTCAAATCAAGACTTCGCAATCCTAACTTCGCAATAGCTTCTGCTAAACACCTGCCACCGAATGTAGGTAGATCTGATCAATAATTATACTCTTCGCCAGACTCGGAAGTATTTTTGTTAATTTAAAGGATGCCCAAGCACATAACGAGCATACCACAGATAGTTTTGGAACCTTGTGGCGCCTGTGTTTAGTTCCTCCCTTGTCCTGACGTTATTAGAAACTAAAGAAACATCAACAAAGAGAAAAGCATGAACACCTGTATTCATGATGAAGACGTCGAAAATAACTACAATCAAGACGTAGTACCTGACGTTCTCAATCCCTATATTGACAGCGACTTTGTTGCTCCAACTCGCACCATTGTACCTTTGCATACCCAAAATTTCGCACCCCAAGCACCAAAATTTCGCTCAAGACCTGTTGTCACCAAGAAGAAGATATTTTTAACAGTGAATACGTTTTGCAACCCTTCACATCTGTAATTCCACAAGAATAACATAGAAGAGGTTAATCGTACAAGTAATCTGTCGGCAGATGGGTACATAGTAACCATCACTGTATCAAAGTCGCGACAACAGTGGCCCAATAAATCATTATTATTAGTTTATGATCAGCTCAATACTAACATCTAAAAATGTGGTACAAGCTAGTAACTTGCTAGAGAGTGAACTATCTTTCCTGTATGGCTTTTTTCTAGTCAAACTAATGATCTTTCTATAGCTAGGTATCCCATTGATCAAACCTCTCCTCTTAGAATAAATATACGTCATTGTAGGTTCATCTTCTCTAGATGATATTCGTTCATAAAAGTACACTCTGTCATCATCAATTTCTTCTATTTTCAAGAAACGGCTTTTCATATTAAAATGTCTTGGTTGTCCATTCAGATTTTGAACAACAAGATTTTCTTTGTCATGAAATATCAGTGTATCATGTCCAAATCCTCGGACTTTATCACTAATTCCGTTAATTGTACTACAATTCCAATCATGCTCCGAGTCATATAGCTTTGCTTCATGTTGATTTGAATGAACAGGTATGACGTATCGTCCTACTATTAGCACGTTCTCTATAGACACTATTGGTGAAAGAAGTACTTTCTTTCCAGTAAATAAATCAAAGCGGAACACTCCCGCTTTGTTAATGAGAATGATGTGATTATTAACCACAGTGGAAAGCATGGCCACTACTCCATGAAGTTTAAGTTCAAACCTTTTAACCACTTGGCCTATTCTCACATCAAATATAAACAAATGTACAGAGTTCCTACTAATACCTGCTACTGTTGTTGAATCTAGCACTGCAACCTCTACAAACATCTTTTCAAACCGTTTAATTGTATAAGTTCGAACATTGAGCACGATGGTATCGTCTTCTGTGATTATGAATACATTTGCGTCGTCTAAGCTGCGTATTGATAACGATTTTGATATCGACGAAACAGTTGCATCTATAACATCGTATTTTTGAGTAAGTACATTCAATACGGCAATATCCGATCGGTTTTCGTTGGTAGTAAAGACCAATGCTGTCGTATCATTTGCCATAAACACCTGCCGAATTGGATTTTCAAATTGTATCAACGAAAATTCTTGTATGTTCTCATCTAGGTACAAAAGGTTACTCCCTCTAATAGCAAAGAGGGTCGGCCATGAAGACATGTTTGAAAGAATTGTAATTTTTCGTAACGGCACCAAATTCATGCACACTAAGAACCATGCGTAAACCAGACCATGAAAGACAATTACCGATGTGGGTGCTGATGACATCTTCAGCTACAGCCAGTTTCATCAACACGTGTTCCTTGAATCCTTTTGAAGTTGTGAAAGTATGTTCAACCTAACAAATACTCATTCAAGACTGTCCAACAACTAAATCCAGAACTAAAATTTATGCACAGTGTTCGGCATATCAGCAACCTTCATGGAGGCGTAGTTAAAGGCTTATATCGTGGACTTGTACCTGCTTTGATGCTTAGCGTACCTGCAAATATGGTTTATTATACACTGTATGACCGTGTGAGGGATAAAATGTTAAAAGAGCACTGGAATAGATTAATTCCTGGTGTAGATATCATACCGTTTACAGCGGGTGCTATTAGTCGCTTAATACTAGTTACGATTGGAGCTCCACTAGAATTCGCGCGAGTTTATCAGCAATCACACGCAGGAGCAAGTATGTTATCAGCATTTAAAACTGGTGGAGGATCAATTAAGAACGCTTTTCGAGGATTAACACCAACTGTACTGAGAGATGCTCCTTATGCTGGAATATACTGGAGTTGTATAGAGTATCTTCGCAAATCACCTATATGGAATGTTCTTCCAATATGGAAAGAGGATTCACAAGTTAAAAAAACAGGTATCAACTTTGCGAGTGCAGCAGTAGGATCTGGTCTCGCTTGTATCATAACAAATCCTATTGATGTGATAAAAACAAGAATACAGAGTAGTGAGCATCCTCAGAGGATGAGAGATGTTATTAACGAAATGAAAGCAAGCAAATTAGGGTTGTGGAGGAACTTATCTGCTGGTGCTTTCTCAAGGGTTTTGAGAGCTGCACCAAGTGG
>JAESGV010000848.1_pt1 | contig 13183 bp, 17 predicted proteins | sample 9269781 | NCBI WGS metagenome assembly JAESGV01 (sample SAMN15741586, study PRJNA653496) | algae metagenome | isolation source: Tildeniella torsiva UHER 1998/13D and co-occurring heterotrophs from... | place: Slovakia: Slovak Paradise National Park, Hrabusice, Kosice Region | collected 2000-01-01 | reverse complement strand
ATAATTTTCCTGCTGTGCGACTTTCTAAAACTACACTAGAACCACCTGTTTGGCCGATTCTCCAATGCGAGTTTTGTTTATCGGTACCGTTCGAGTCTAAAGTGATAACCTCTTCGTCTGTTACGATAAGATCCTGTCCAGATGGTTTATAAACCTATAAAAGTTAGTCCATGCAACAAATAACGTACAATGCGAGTGTAACCTTGTGGTAGTTGTACAAAATCCCAAATTGGTTGTGTGCTTTGAGCGTCAACAACTGCCCAAGGAAGCTCTAAGTTTTGTTTTGTGTGTACACTGACAATGAACGACATCAAGCCTGGACAGTTGTTTTGTTTGCCAGTCTCAAGTTGAGCAGCGTTTATTTACAAGTCCGATTCCAAGTGAGCGACAAGGAAGGGACAACATGAACAATCCAAGATGAATAACGCTTTAGATTCGCTTGAACGTTCCAAGTTTATTAGAAATATCCATATCGTTTTGCGTTAAAGGCAATCATGAGGAGTATCTGATAAGAGTACTAGCTTACGACCACAGAAGTTCAGCACTATACCAACACTCGTTAACAATGTTATATCCCAATTAATGACAAACGTCTCCGAAATTCTAATGAACGTATAGAACGTAGCCATGTACGAGACCATGTAGAGTAAAAAGGCAGTCTTTGGACCAACATATTTCTTGAATTTCAATGTGTAGGAACAATGAAATGGTCGTTGCGAAACAGCTAAAGATGAGCAACAAATAGATGTGATAAATTTGACCTGGGGTAACCCTATCCAAAAACCTGATATAGTTCAAGTAGAACCCGATCATATGCTTGGCCAGACTACAAGTTAGTTTGTTTGCACATCATACTTACCGTAGAAGATTTTCGTGATCCATGTTCCGATGAAAAAGAATTTTGCATTGGTTGTTGATTTGTTATTATCGCTGTAGAGTGAATCGCGGAAACTCGTCTTTGGCCAAAGTGGTCTGAAGATGTATGGCAAAAAGACAACCACGTTCTCTATGATTACGGTGGCCTTAAAGAACTTGTACAATGCGTCGTGGTAATAGAGCCATTGAAAGCATAATAGGCCCGCAAAAAACGAATTTTCCACCACAAATGCATAATTTAGTGCGGACTTGTCACTATAGTAACCAGGGTCCTTTTTGCGCTTTGCGAGAAATGTGAATGTATAAATCGCAGTAACAGATTGAAGCACGCCTGAAATGGGGAGAGTGATCACCAATGGAGATGATTTGAACATCTCGTAATCATAAAAGTACAAAATAACGGTGGCTGCGTACTGTAACAAATAGGATAATCCTAATAACCTATGCGCAGCAAATTTTGGAGTGAAGAATAAGTGATAAAACGTAAAAAGGTATCGAATTGGTGCTTCGTCCTTCCATGTTAGTGGAGGTACTGATACTTCTTCGCTATCTGTTGTCATTGTTTCAAGAGCGTGAAAATTGGTCCGAAACGCGTCCGCTCAACGAAGCGACGGACAACCAAAAATACAAGATCAAGAGGTCTCGTTGCGGGAGGTACTTGTTTGTTACATGTATTTATTCAACTGTTGATAGTATTTCTACGTCTTTGTGATGTATGTGAAGGTATTTCATCCAACTCTGTTTCAGAATCATCACTTTCCTCATCTAATAGAGCGCTAAGTTCTCGTTCTTTCCCTGTTCCGTTAAACAAGATCTCATCAAGCTTATCAGGTACAAAATCTACGTTACATAGGTCACGTAGCATCACCATTGCTGTCACAAACAACAGTGCACATAGTACTGTTATCATGATGATCGAGAGTACAAGTTGTGCTCCTCTAGATTGCACTAACCGAGTAGTACAAAAAACCAACATCATAACAATAAAAATTTGTATGCATGTTGAAACAAATTCCATAACATTTCTTACTTTTGACTTGTATGGTTTCAAAATGATCACAATAAATACATAGATCAATAAAATGATCACTAGTCCAACTAGTTGATCGAGTGGTGCTGTTTGACATAACCCTATTAGTGTTCCCATCAATAGTTTCTTGGCTTGTATGACGATCATAAACAAGAAGAACTCTTTCTTGAAATCTTCGTACACTGGACCAACCTGTGACGCTAGTCCTGGTTTGTCGATATTTTTCTTGTTGTTCTTTAGAATCAACGCAAGTAGTAATGGTACTCCTAGTAAATATCCAACTAGTAGCGCTACAGATACGAGTAACGTTACAAAGATGATTTGACCTTGGAACGCAAGTGCAATTTCATACATGACACTTACGCTAACGCCCATGTAGCAAATCAATGCCAATCGTACTAGCCCCATCGACAACGCATTTCTAGTGGTCTGACTCACTTCCAAATCAACTTCACTAGATTTACTATTTTGATACGCAGCCACTAATCCAAACAAAATCAGTGTCAAAATGCATACAATACACACCAATATAAAATTATTTAAAAACAAAATTTCTCCCTTCTGGTTCAACATTTTTCGTATTAATTCTGCACTTGTACCATGAACAGGTTCGATAACAAGTTCACTTGAAAGTGGTGTACTACCACGAGCACGTAGATCAATATCAAATAAAAAGTTTGACCATATAAACGCAGCAGCAAATTTCAAATAATCAGGTGGTGAGTGTTCACCAATAAGTCCACTGATAGCGATAAATTGTAAAATGTCAAGTAGCATCATAAGATAACCTGATATCACTACAAATTTTCTTGGTCGTCTCTTTTGTAAAAAGAACGATGAAACAGTGATTACTATAGCAGTCAAAATGATAAATGTTGATCCTATAAATGCAGAGATCGAGTTGACTAGTTGTAGATCAGTAACGTGTACGTTGATACTACAATCAGGTCCTGTCCACGCTGGTGGACATATACATGTTCCATTGTAAATGTCACACTCTCCAATAGATGAACAATTGTTCAAACAACGCTTAAACTCGCAAACAGTTCCATATCGTCCCTCATCACATGAACATTTTCCCGTTTTGATGTTACAGGCGCCGTTACCAGAGCACGTTGGGTCGATACAGTTCTCATACTTGCAATCATTCTCAACCATGTACCTTCCGAAACATTCACACTCTCCTGTTGTGTAGTTGCAACGTCCATGCTCCAAGTGACCAGTACAATTGTTTGGACATGTAGAGAGTGCGCAATCGATACCAAAGTGTGGTGGTTCACACTCACATATTGGTGTTCCGGTTGTGTAGTTACAGAAACCATTTCCGCTGCAATCGTTTGGACATATTGTGTACGTAGCGCAATCTGGACCTATATACCCATCATCGCAAATGCATTCGTACTCGATAGTTGTGTTGTGGTGTGTGACGTTACACACACCGTGATTGGAGCAATTCGTAACCAAACAATTTTGTACGACTGTTGGTATTGGTTCAAAAGTTGATTCTGGCTCATCTGTTGGTTCATCTGTTGCTGGAGCATCTGTTTCTTGTGGTTCTGGTGTATTTATAGGTTCTTCTGTTGGTTCATGAGTATCTTCTGGTTCTAACACGACAGAACAATCATTGTTTGTGTATCCTGAAAAACATTCACACTCTCGAGTTGTTGTGTTACATACGCCATTGTTTGAGCAATTATTTGGGCATATTATTGGTTCTATGGTTGTTGCGTTTTGTGTGGAGTGTTGGCTCATGGTCTGGCCAGTTGCTGTGACTGCCAAATATAACGTCACACATAGTAAAATGAAAAAGATAACGGGAAATCGCATTACACGTGCATGAAGATGTTGTTTGAATATTTGTGCGGACAACCAAGGCGCTGATGTCAACTACCTCGCTAGCATCGTTGTATAAAGAAAGTTTATTGTTGGTGAAGATTCATTTTTCCTGATATGCTGTTTTCGACTAGTTCATAGTTGCGAATGAATTCGTTCAATTTAATAATGAAGTCGCGATGCATCATCATCACTACTTCCGATCGTTTCGCAATCAAATTAATTGCCCATTGATTTTGCTTCAAATCTTCTATTAGAGATTCATCACGCTTCTCTTGAAGACACTCCATTTGCACATACGACGCCTCACGAATAGAAGTTGTAGCAGTAGGAACTATCATTGGAAAGTAATTTGACCTTGTTGCCTGAGTAATGGTTGTTGCGAGTGGTAAACTACCTGAGTGTGCTCCATGCTGTCTTCTTTCGTGTTCTAATGACGCTCCTTGCGAGAAAATGAAAAAGTTTAGTTTTTTCATTTCCAACTCCTCTAAAGGGATTTCATATTGGGCCATGATTTTCTCTAACGCGGCTCGCGCGAGTACTGCACGTTGTACTTTTGCAATTAATTGTGATTGGTTCTCATCAAACCGAGGGGGTAATAAACTTCCCAAATTAACAAACATCATCAAGTGAAAATCTACATGCGTAGTTAAGATGTGTTTCTTTTGGTTTGTGCACGTATCTAGAGCTTGTTTGCATTGATGTAGATATTCTATTGCTTTGAAAACTTGTCCTCGGCCACCTACATACATACCCAGTAAATAGTATGAGGTCACCAGGGTCATTGTTAAAGGAGGTTTGTATTCCGATATTAAATCTACCGCCTTGTTGCATAGATTTGCTGCTACGAGGTTGTGCCCTTTTCGAGACCATGCGAGTGCTTGTGTACTGTACATTAATGCCATTTCTGTTGGTGTTGGATTAACACCAGGTTCTTGGTTTGTCCATATCGCTGCCATGTAACTCATAATCAGTTTCATCTTTTGGAGTGGAATAACAGGTATGTATCCAACTAAAATCGCCTCGCTCGAAACTTCAGTGTGTACACTTACGTCGACCCTTTGCGCTATTTTATTCTCTCTCGTGTTAAACTTGACCGTCTCATCAGTGTATGTGTACTTTGTTGAATCTTTGCTGTATTCGCATTGGCATCCTTTATCTGTGCACCTTTTGCAACCTGTAATATTTCTGGAGCACTTTTTGTGGTCTGTGAAGCAGCGTACACAAGCAACCCTGCTCAGTTCGATGTTGTTTGACATGGTTTGCTGCACACAATTGCAAGTAGGTCGAATCGTAATTGTTCGCATGTTACCCAAAGCAGGTTATCTAATAAACAAAATTAGTAAAACGGGATTCCTGCTGTCAGCTGGTTGTCGAAGCGATAAGCTGAACTTCGTACAGGTCTACTAATATTTTGCGTGTTCTTTAAAAACGTACATACCTGTTCATTTGAGCATGGTTTATGCTAATAAGGTGGTAACTGATAAGGACTGGTTGCAATTCGCAAGTAAAAACTAGTGCTGTACTCGCACTTTCCATTGCGCTAGTCGTAGCAGATTATAGCGCTGCTGTTTTGCGAGCTCTATTTTGCACTACATGATGTTTTTATGTTGTAACCTCAGTCAATCGGGGCAGTAAATCTCAGAAACAAACACATGAAGATAACATTCCTCGGCACATCATCTGGCGTACCAACAAAAGAACGCAACGTGAGCTCTATTCTACTGAGCTTAGATAGCGGTGATGTCTACATGTACGACTGCGGTGAAGGTACTCAACATCAATTAACGAAGAGTTCCGCAAAGCCAGGAAAGATAAACAACATCTTTATCACCCATTTACACGGTGACCATGTACGTAAAATTAACAAGTATCTAACTGCTAGTGCTTTGGATTACCAGGTCTTTTGTGTACTTTGTCAGGAAACAATCCACCAACAAGAACAGAAGTCGATTTGTACGGACCCATAGGTCTTAGAGCAATGCTAAGACATTCTTTACGTTGGAGCGATAGTCACTTGGCGTTCAAGTATAGAGTTCATGAGATTGTTCCTCAAGATATGTCAGAAGAAGAAGTAGAAAAGTATTTGAAAGATTTACCAGAGCAACATGACGAATTAGAACAACCAGCACCTTTGATACGCTACGATGATTCAGCACACTCATTCTATGTGTACGTTACTCCACAAAAAATTAACTCGGTAGCGCAAAGAAGGGAAATTTAACTATTCGTGCTGCTCCGCTTGAGCATCGCGTATTTTCAGTCGGATATGTCATGGAAGAAGATCCAGTTCCTGGACAAGTCAATGCAAAATTATTACTAGAAAGACATGGCATCAAACCAGGTCCAATTTTTGGAAAAATCAAAAACGGACAAGATGTAACATTGGAAGATGAAAACAAGACAGTGATTCGCGCTGCTGACTTTTTGGGTCCAGCACTCAAAGGTAGAAAAGTTTGCATTTTGGGAGATTCTTGCAATTCGGAAGGACTACGCCACATTGCTCAGGATTGTGATGCCATCACTCATGAAACAACTTTGGAAGATGACCAAAAAGATATTTGTATTAGCAAAGGTCATTCGACTCCAAATATGGCTGCCACTTTCGCCAAGAGTATTAATGCGCAACTGTTGATTATTACTCACTTTTCTGCACGTTATGTCAAGGTAAAAGACGAAAAAGATCCAAATACCCAAGTCGTAACTCTGTTGTTGGATCAAGCAAGAAAAGTTCACGATAACGTCTTACAAGCAGACGACTTTGCAGAATTTCCAATTAAAAAGTCAGGAAAGACTGTATAAATTTTTATTTGACATATGCTTTGCATTTTACACATCCTTTTTTGCAATCTAGAGCGTTATCTAAATCTTCTATATCACCTTCAAGTTCGCGTACTTTTTCAGTTGCAGCTTTGTACGTATGTTCACCTACTAGATCTTTTACGCCAGCCATGTACGGTCCAATATGTGCGTGTACGCATTTGATTGAATCTCGTTCACTTACACCTGCATTGCCAAACCGTGTTTGAATATCTTCAATTTTTACATCTTCACGAACGCGTTTTCTCTTTTTTGGATTTTCTTGCTCTTCTGCTTCTTCATTTTCATCATCTTCGTGCTGTATGCGATGTTGGTTGGCACTAACCCACAATAAAAACTCTTCGTACGAAAGTAGTTCATCGTGCTCTATGAGCCAGTTGTTATAGTTTTCGTGCGATGTTCGTAGATCTACCAAATCATTTTCATCTGCTTTTTCTAGTACTGTTGCAGATCCTTCCTCTTTTTCTATGCCAAAGTGACGACGAATAGCGTTGAATGTTGGTAAATCGGATTCGAGTTTGGATACATAGTCGCGTACACGTGGGCAAGTAAGCCACATCAACGTCCCTGGAATAAATTCTTGTTCATAGTTTACACCTTCTTTGGCTCGTTTTTTATAGTGTGCTGAATTGACACCCTTTTGTGCTGTAGATAGAGCGAATGTTACTTGAGGGTAACCCCATTTGCAACGCTTTAGTACAGCGCGTGGTTCGGTCATTTTCTTTTTGTTTAGTTGCTTTTGTAGTACAACCATATCATCTTTCGTTACGGTACGCGTGCTAATTTGTTCGTCTTTAGTCAACGTTTTTACTTGTTCATCTGTGCTCATTGTTTGTGAAATTGCAGATAAGTCAACCAGTTACAATTTGAATAAGAACGATGGTACTCCTCTGGAAAGTGAAAGACATTGCAGTACATGAACTGTTTGGCAAATAATTAGTTTGGTCCGAATTCAATAAATTAATTAATTTAATTATCAGATAGCAACTGGGAATTCAATTTTGGCTGTATTTAGGTCCAGCGGTAACGCCGGTGGTATCGGAGACGCACATTCTAAAACTACTTCCTCTTCATTTCCGACTGCTTTCCCACTTTCTAATTCGCTAATTCGCTTCAACAAGTTTGCTTTCTCTGCGTCTAACGAGGCACACCATTCTCGATACTCTTCTAATCCTTTTATACTCTTTTCTTCAAATTCATGTAATGAAATTTTCAATGTTTCGTTTTCCTTTCGTACTCGTTCCAACTCTGCTTCCAACTCTTTATTTCGCTTCAACTGATGAAATATTATATCGTCTTTGGATGCCATAAACGAAGAACCGGCACCCATTCCAACAGAGCTCACGAATGAAGCAAACTACAACTTTATTTTACAAAAGGGCTGTAGTTCATAACCAAAAAGAGTTATTCTGGTTGTGCCACTGTTTCAATTATCTTTGTGAACTCTTCAATTGACCAAATTTCTGTCTTGTCTTCCATTTCGTTATAGAATTGGGAATATACTTCTAACATGTTGTGAGTTACGGCATTCTTCAAGTTTTGTAGAGTATTAGCATTAGTGAGATACTCTGGTAGTTTAGAGTTAAAGTTTCCAACCACGGATGGCAGAGATTCCTTCACAGTGGTAAAAGCACTAAGTTTCTCGCTATGAGCAGAGTTTTCTCTTCTCAACACGTTCATAATGGGATCCAACGCCAAACGAGTAACGTTCAAAATAAAACTATCACAATGAGTACGCAACAGTGTTTCCAAATTTCTTCTGGTATCAATATTAGTTTGTACGATACGTGGAGTCGCTTGCGACATGATATCAAATATGAATGATGTTCGAATACTCGCTTGTCCACGTAGGAATCTAGAAATTCCATCTCGCAAATGACTAAAATCTAACGCTGTTTCCGTTTTCGTGAAACTAATATCAAATATTGAAATTTGCTACATTGTTAGATTTCCAAGGATGTCCATACTTGTTGAAGTAAAATAAAGTGTTTGATAAGGAACAACTCTGCATCCATTACACTTCTTTTTTCTGCTAATAGTTTCTTACTTGCATCAATGAACGTATCTGCACACATGGTCACTGCTTCTTGTGCCAAATTGTCAAATACTCCCATATCTACTGATCTGTAAAGTTTTGTTAAAAATGTAATTGTCCATTCGAGTGTTGGATAATACACCGATGGTTCAACTACGATTGGTTTAAATGCTCGAATTTTGTCTCGCAAAAATACGGTACTAGTTGTGAGATTTTCAAAATGTACACGTACCTCAAATAAATTAATCTTTCTTGTACATCTTGTATCATCCGATGTACAACGGGTTCAAACATTTTCTTTCTTGCTAATACTTCACTTCTCAAAATGGTAACCATTTCACACAACTCATCCATTGACGATTGTTTGACAACAAGTACACGTAACCCTTCGTGAATGACATCACAAAATGTTGCTTGTAACTGTAACAAGGCTTCATGATTCAGATTGGAAAACAGTCCATCAAACACGGCTTCTTCATTGACGCATATTTCTTCCAAGAAAGCGCATCCTTCTCTTACTAATGACGATAATGAATCTTTTTGGATTAATTCCATTGTTTTCTTGTTGACGAGTGGTGCGATCAATTCGAAACGACTCGAGTAGTACTGGTCCAAAATATCGTGTAAGAAGATTTGATGAGGATTCTTTTGTAGTTGCATAATGAGTGGCTTCAACGATTGTAATTGATGTTTGAACTCGATGTATAAGTATTTTGTTTCGAATCCAATTCTTGGTGTTTTGGACTAGCTGTTAGTTTTGAAGAAAACAACATACTTCTGCTTCTTGTATTTTAACGCTTTGTGTTACTGACTTGAATTTTGTGACGATCATATCACGTAAATTGGCAAGCGCACGAGCTTGTAATTGTTTGTATTTTGCCAAATAGGTTTTTGATTCAAAATAGTCCATATTAGCAGATAAAAACAATATCGATTGATCTAGTTTGTCCAAAGTATCTGCAAAGTTTTGTGGATCGGTTACCGTGTTATCCACGACGTTATCGAAATCGCCAAAGTATTGGAGTCGTACTTCTATTCCTGTTGCCATACGACCCAACTGTTCACGCTCTTGAACAAGACGTTCGCATTGTTGATGTAACGATGAAGTGGTTTGCGTTGTTTGTACGTACTGTGATTGTAGTGATGTTAAAAGTTCTATTGTTGATGTCAAGTGTTCCATGAGTGCTCGAGCGAGTGACTATTGTGAGTATGTTAAAATAGAAATCATACTTGGTATTGGCACAGTTCTTTCATCTGTTGATCTTGTTTGTCATTTCTTGGTCTATTTAAAATTGAAATATTGTCGAGTTGTGCTCGTTTTTCTGGTATTTTTTGTTCGTCACGTTGTTTGCGTTTTTGATCTCTAAATTTTTTTGGCAACTCGCGTTCTATCGTGTTTTCGCGAATTTCTTCTAAGAGCACCAACTCTTAAAACATAAACAATTTGAATAAAAAGTATACCTGACTCTGTAAAAGTAGTATGCTCATCCCAATCTTTTAAAATGGTAGTAACTGAACTATTTTGTGTCATTTAACAAGTGTCCTGTAATCGATATCCCGACACACAACGAAATCCAATATAGAAAGTGTTTTTTAGATTGTTTAGTGTTCTTCTCGACTGTTTCGGGATCCTCGGTATGATTTCGATATATCGCTGCTAGTTTGGTGTCAAATAGAAAGGCCTTGACACGTTCCATGCACTTTGTTTGTTGGAAATCGTTTGTAACTTTTCGTTTTGAAATTTCAACCACGCCATCTAATTCAGAATTGTAGAAGATCCTTGTGGTAACAACGACATCATTGATGATAAGTAAGTGAGGATAATTGCTTTTTTTAAGTTTTGAAACTTTAGTCACCATTTTTCTAGCTACCTTACAACAACTATTTTGTACGAATGATTTGAGATGTTGAACAAGCGCATAACGAAGCATAGTATGCGTTTATTAATCATCTTTACTCTAACAATTAGGAAGCGTACAAGCGCATCCAGAAGAAATTATATACGCTGGTTTTAGCTCTCGCGCTCAAATTGTAGCTACCACTGGAGATGATTGCAAAATTAATCTTTACAAGTGGAGCTTAGAATTCATAGACGTACGAATATTTATATTACTCATCATAGTCTCTTGTCGGACCAACATCGCCGATTACATGTTTAACGTTTGACCACGATGACGAGAATCTTTTCGCTGGCTCAGTTAGTGGAGGATTACGATACTGGAACCTCGATACAGGAAAACCAGTAATGACTTTTCAAAACGCACATAGAGCGAACGTACTATGTGTAGCGAGTCATCCATACTCTTCCGAATACTTCCTCTCTGGAGGGATGGATACAACGATAAAGCTTTGGAACAAACGTGAAAAATCTGTACTACAAGAATTCAAAAATATATCAAACAATGCGTCCACTACGTGCGTAGGATTTTCTCCAGATAGCTATTACGTAATATCTGGAAATCATGATGGTAAGCTTTTCATATGGGACTGCCGTGCATCGAAACTATTAAAATCGTTTGACGCGCCCCACATGGACGAAACAAAAACGGAAGACAACTCAATTATTACTATCAAATTTCACCCTACTGAATTTCTTCTTTCAACAAGTCATAGTGATGGAACAGTTCATCTGTGGAATTTGAACAATCAATTTTCTCATGCAGCTACTATACCAAAAGCGCAAGGACCAGTTAGAGCTATGTCGTATAGTGAGCATGGAAAAGAAATCCTACTAGCTGCAGATGGTGGATTACGAGTATATGGAGGTGTTGGAGTTAAACAAGAGCCTTTAGTGCAACATGAAAATATCGATCTACGATGGAATGAAGTTTGTGATATGAGCATTTCAACAAAGTCGAATCAAGTTTGCGTAATTACGAAAGAGAAGAATACTTTATCGTCGTTCATAGTTTTAGCGTCAAAACTAGCTCCATGGTCGCAAATGAGACCAGAAAGCGCAAATACAGAATTACCTAAACCACCATCAACTCCATTATTGCACAATCAAGTTTCGCGAAGAGGAACAGATCCTCAATTACCACCATTGTCGGCACAACCAACGAGAAATGTAAGTACACCAATGTACCCTGGAGGTGTTCAACCACGAAACGTAAAAACTACAGACAATGATGGTGACACAAACATGGATGAGCCAGTTCCAAGAAACTCACCACCAAAGCGCGTGGAGCTTAGAAGACAAAGCCCCAAACCAGAAGCAAAGCAAGGATTTGAAGAACCAAAGAAAGAATCACCAGCTCCAGTACGAATGGTCTCAGATGATGAAGTTATTTCCCTTTGTCTTGGTTCAGGAGGAACAATGTGTAGTGTATTATACGGACGCTTAAACAATATCAAAATTCTGAGAAGATTAATAGTGGAGCAGAGAGATGTGAAAGAGGCAGTCAAGATTCTTATCAAACTCAAAGACCATGCTCTAGCTGTTGATGTCATACGACATTATTTTCGAGAAAAGAGCTTCGTTCGAGAGCATTTTAATGTTGACTTAGCAATCATCGTTCTTCCGCTACTTAAAGAACTAATAAGTACTCCCTACGAAGAGTAAGTCTCGTCTTTTGTATAACGTTTTAGTTTTGTATCTGAAGCTCTTCGAATGACAACAATGCTATTCGAGTTGCTATCAAACACAATAACGACAACTCTAAAGTTTCAAGCTAATGAAAAGGCGTTCAGATTTAAAACGAATACAGATTTTACCGACATGTCTAAAGAAGCTCATTTTGAAAAATGCGATAACTGCAAAACTGCATTCACGCAAATAAGAACCACAGCCGAAAAAAAGCTTCTCGGACGAGATGATGAAATGGGTGCTGTAGCTAAGAGGTTGGTGCAGGTTATGGGCAGCTTCGGTAAGAAATAATAGTCCAAATCTGGAACTGTAAATCCGCATGTTTTGAACCACTTAAGAATTTGTCTTAGTTGAGTGCTTACTACAGACTGTTCAAACAATACAAACTTGTGTAGCACCTACGCCATAAAATACATACAATGGTCTACAGCGAAGAAGAACTGTTTTCGTACTGTGCTAGGATAGCTCAACGGTTTTCGAAGCTAACTGTGTCACTGATTGCAGAAGTTTGGGAAGCAATATGTCGGTACATTGAACATCAGCTCATAAATGGAAAGGCATGCAGTCTTGTTGGACTTGGAAAGTTCTCGTTCATAGTTAAGAAAATAGATAATGGTACTCGAGGTACAATTGAACAAAGAATACCAGTATTTGATTTAAATGAGAGTTTTGTGCGTTCACATTGTCTAAGGAGAAATAAGCCATTCATTTCGAATGAGGTATGAACAAACACAAATGTTTACCATGCTTAGATTCCCGTCATCGAAGTGAATTATTTCTTGATTGCTCAGAAAGCTTCGACAAGGAAGGAAGTAGTCACAACAATTTTGAAATTGTTATACAATCGTCTTGGAGAAGTAATGAGTACAGGCAACCAGGTCTCGTTATCTTTTGGTAATGTTGGGAAGCTAGCAAGCGACCGAAAGATAGTTGAGTACACATTTTGTCCTAAGTTTGGAGAAGCCACTGAACTAAGATACTACGAAACAGGGGAGACAGGACC
>JAESGV010000847.1_pt1 | contig 13187 bp, 12 predicted proteins | sample 9269781 | NCBI WGS metagenome assembly JAESGV01 (sample SAMN15741586, study PRJNA653496) | algae metagenome | isolation source: Tildeniella torsiva UHER 1998/13D and co-occurring heterotrophs from... | place: Slovakia: Slovak Paradise National Park, Hrabusice, Kosice Region | collected 2000-01-01 | reverse complement strand
GATTGTTTCGTACAAGCAAAACGTTTCCTTGTCGGAGCAGGTGAATTAGAATGGATTATTGTTGTCATTATTCCAGTGAACGATATCATGGGAACTGTACTCACTGGAAATATCATCATTTACGTTCTAGTTTCCGTTGGATTTGTAATTAGTGTCATTGCAGCATTAGTACTCAGTTTCTGCATTACGAGACCATTATCACGTATTTCCGATCAAATGATGCAAGTGAGTACACAAATGAATTTGGAACAAGTTTCAGAAAAAGATTCTGCAAGTGTGTTATCAGAAGTACGATCCATGCAATTCAGTTTCTTTAGTATGATTTACGCGTTGAAAAGTTTTAGAAAATACGTTCCTGATAACGTCATTCTAAGTACACCAAAAATTGTTGCCAATGAGAAGAAATTGACGAGACAAAACGCATCCTATTTATTCCTCGATATTAAGAATTTTGATCATATTACGGAAATGTTACCTCCACAAGATTTGCAAAACACATTGGCCGATTTCATGATTGAAATATCAAGTATTATCCAAGAAGAAAATGGATTTGTAGACAAGTACGTAGGAAATAGTATCATGACCGTATTTGGAGTTCAATCAAGTGAAGATACTCACCAATACAACGCATGTTGCGCAGCGTTAAAAATTGTACGTCGATTACATGAAAAAGGAGAATCTTGGAAAGAGAAGGGATTCCCAGCATTACGATGTACCATTGGTATCCATTGTGGAAGTAGTTTAATAGGAAATTTTGGAAGAAGTGAATACAAGAATTTGACAGCCATGGGCAGAGCAGTCAACATTGCATCAAACATAGAACCACTTTGTGCACAATACGGAGTTGATATTCTCATCAGTTCTGAAATGTATAACGCAGTCAAAAAAGATTTTTGTGCTCGTGCAGTAGATTTGTATCATTATCCAGATGAAAAAGCATTTGTCATGTATGAGCTACTCAACCATAGAGATGGAAGTAGAACTAGTTTTATATCTGATTTTGCATCAGACCAAGAACTTCGAGTTGAAAATATTTGCAACGAAATGGCAAAAATGTTACTAGATGGAGATCGCCTAGGAGTATTACGTTGCATTGAACAAGCGACGGCAATTGAAGGGTATGAGAATGACAAGGCGTTGGACTTATTGAAGAACGGACCATCAAAGAAGACAGAAGCACATGAGTCTGTAATCTTTATGGGTTCTCCAGTTCTGTAAAAGATTAAACACTAGATTTATAATACAATAGTTTTAATATTTAGGCTATCTGCATAAATTAATTGTCATACTTGTATTCCCAAGCGTTTTCTTGCTTTGTATGCACAACTAAGCCTTCATTGCCCTCGGATTTCCACTTTTCGCATAATTCTTTCAACTTCTCTACGTTTCTGTCGTTGGGATTTTTTTCGAGGTACTCCTCCAATAACGATATCGCTTTGTCATACTCACTGTGCAATCTCGCCTCAAATCCTTCTGCTACTTTTGCGAACTTGTTCTCTTGCTTTTCCTTCTCCATACTGTACATCCATTCATCATCTGCGTGCTCTGCTTTCCTATCGAATAGCTCGTATATCCTATCCTCAATTGTCTTTGGAGAATCTTTTATGCGCACATAGTCCAATGGTCGAACGTTGAACTTCTTTTTCACGTATTCTGCAGTTGCAGAAGGTATGAGTATAGCGTTATTCCATTCGGTGCTTAGTGATGTTATATGCTCCACCAAGTTTTGAGCAGTTCCAAATGTAGCGAATTGTCTCTTGCTCTGAGTGCCAATGTTGCCAGCGTACGACAAACCTGTTGCTACTCCTATAACTACATGCATAGGTTTACTGAATTGATGTAATTGTTGCAGCTGCTGGGTGAGCTTTTGTACAACTTCCCTAACTTGCACAGCCGTGCTGCAAGCTTCTAGCGCGTGATGACGAGATCTTGTGGATGCATTCCAAGTTACCACGAATTTCTTTTGATTGAAGAAGCTGATGTCTCCCTTACTGCGAGCAGCTAATTTAAATATTTCGGTCAATAATCTTCCATGTTGATTCACGACATCGTTTGGTGAGTACGTGAGTAAGAGCTCATCTAAGTTGAAGATATCTATATATAATACTGATATTTCTTTCGCCTCCAGTCCAAGCGCAAAAGCTTTCAGTTTGCCTTTATGTGTACCTGCAAAGCTAGCTTGGTATGAAGCTGGTTTGCTGCTAGGTCTTCTACTTTGTGTGAAGCTGGCTCCACGAGAAAAGTCGTCTTTCTCTTGCTCGTTTTCCTCTTCCTCACCAAAGTCTCGTTGCAAAATCTGAAGTGTTAGAAACGTGTATCAACTACGTACGCTGGAAGGCAAGAACGCTTTGTATTCTTTTAACTTATCTACCATCAGAAGAAAAGCTGTTTGAATTGCCCTAATTTCTCCAAATATTGACAGATGTTTTCCATAGTCACCTAATGCTTCAAAATCCATAGTTTGAACGAGTCCCATTCTATTCACCAAAGTATACAACGGCTTTACAAGAATGAAAGTGGCGATGAGTCCCATTAGTATGCCTGCTAGCATAACCGCGAATGAAACTGCTGCTAAAATAGCAAATGTGGTGATGTACTTTCCTATAAAAGAATTCTCAGGAATGGCCATCAGAATAATCCAATCTAGACCTGACCCAGGTCCATCCGTAACAAATCCGTAATTTCCAAGCACTCTACCACCTTTAAAGTTGAAAGTAAAAGCTCCTTTTTTTGTTTGATTTGCTCCTTCACCAATATTCGCATAACCCACATTATTTACCAAGTACGTAGCTGCAGTTGCAGCCAATGAATTGTTGTATAGAACAGCAGGTATCATCGAATATATAGGTGGGTCATCGTACACGAGAATATTGTCTGTGTCTGAGCTAGACGCGATAAATCCTGAAGATCGCTCAATAAGAAGAATAACGCTTCCCGGTATAGTGTCGGTAAAAGTCTTGATGTCACTACTAAGTCCTTTTGCAACGAATGAAGTTTGTGATATCCAATCAGCATACGGTTGTGATGCATTTAACTTCCACTGGGTGTAGTAATTCAACCAAATAGCGCAGTCAACTAGGACTCCAGTTGTTGTGTTTCGCGTACAATAATTCGGGTTTGAATGTGCTGGTGTCCATCCGTTTTGAGCAAGATATTTACCATCCCTGTAAGCCTTAGCGGAATTCAAGCTATTGACTTTCCCTAGCTTTGTTGCAAAGTTAATATTTGTGCCGATCTTTGCGAGTGGAACTGAGTAATACCAAGATTCGTTTTGAGGTGTTACACCTTTCCAGCATAGACCTTAAATTGTTAGTATGTACTATGTATTATACCTAGAATAGGCGCTGTCGATGCATTTGAGCCAGTGAATGACATATAGCTAATGAATGAGTCATTCCGAACATCTGAAATGAGAAGGTAGACTGTTTGTCCTGGTGTTGTCTTTGATCCAATTATTAACTGATTTCCCATTCCTTTTATAAAGGTTTGGGGATCTACGAGTAAGAAAAGAAATTCAACAGCATACCACTATCATTCCAGTTTGTTGCCTTAATTGCCATTACAGAAGCAGAGGCGAGCTTTACAGGAGTTAGTTTGTCGCTGATCTTATTTTGGATGGTCATCATTATTTGAGAGCGCATTACATCTGTAACGTCATTAACCTTATAATGAGAAAAGAATAGTAATCATTACCATTCCACCACTAACAACTCCCCATATAACTGAGAGTATTGCTATACACACGCATAACGATAACACTAACGTGATAATTGCCAACCTAATACTACAAATGAAATCGATAATCCATGGTCTTTTTTTCTCTTCAAAGTGATCGCTCTCTTCCTCTTCAGCTAATAACTTATCCGTTGCTAAAGGCTCACCCTCTGTCTCAGTAGGAGTAACTTTATACTTCTGCATCTCGTTTTTAGCGCCCAATTATTTGTTTCTATAACCACTCTTTTCCACATTCAAGTCAGACGGTAAGAAAAACCGTCTCACAACTTGCTAGCTTTTCCAATTTTAGTAGTCATTTTTCCGGGTTTTGTACGGTGTATAATAACATGCTGGATAATCGCTGTTTTGCCACCTCAAAATACTGTGCATTGCATCAGGCACGGATAACTCTGGATTTTAGCTCGTACTCCCAGTAGTAGGTGACAATTTTTCACAAACCAGGATTTACTGTAATAAATTCTTATTTATTTGATGTACATCATTGCTCTTGCCATATTTCTAGACAATGATAACCGAATAACATCCAAATGTGAGTCATCGATTCCCTGTAAATAGTTTCTGTGACTGACTTCTAATTGTACCAAGCAATTCATCATAACCGATAATTGTTTGTTCGAAAAGGCTACGTTATGTTGTTCCAACAATCCAACAGCATGTGTTAATAGTAACAACCAGAATCGGCGTGGGAATGCAGATCGTCCTGTATCTACGATCAATGTCATTACTAATTGAGCAACTTTTTGTAAATGCTCTTGAGAAGCGTGTCCTGTTTCTATTGCTTCAATTCCATCTAGTAGAGTGACGTAGTGATGAACAAATAAAAGTTTTTGCAAGTGTGAGAATGAAACCATCTCTACTTCTGCGTCTTCATTCATGTGAAGTCCTTGGTGAACGATATTGGCGATGGCACGCAAGTTTTGTAGTGCAGAGTTTCTTTTTGCTTCACTATCCTTGCCTGGGTTGAGTTGGTTTTCTAAATACTCTACAACGATCTTGTCGACTACACGTGCGATACGTTTAGTATCATCTGCTCGCAAAAAGTATAGAATTGCATGAGCAGGGTAAGAGTTCTTGATAAACTTCATACCGTATGTGACGTTGAGTGATTTTGCAACATCGGTCAATTCTGAATGCTTTTTGCAGAATTCCACGCATTTTTGTAGTGTCTTGGTTGTATCAAGTCGTACATGCGATAGAATTTGTCTAATGCACTCTAGAATGTATGACTCCCGTTGTGATGATAGTAGTGTTGATTCCAAGTAGTCCAAACTGACACTCCACATGTCTTGATTTGGTAGACTTTGAATGTACTCGACAATGTATTGTTCTCGCAAGAGTGATAACTAAAAATTGTTAATAAAAGTGAAACGACGTACTTCATCATTTGGTTGTCGATTGGATCGTAACAATGTCTTAATGTTGACACTATGATAAACGAGATCGGTAAGATGTGCCATGAACCACTTGTCTTCTGATACTTCTAGCCATGACGCGCATACTTTTGTTAGTAGAGATACAGAATCTAAGCTAACGGCGAGGAATGGTAGTTTTTCGAGAGTTGGTAGTTGTTGCAGTGCGTCCTTGTACGTAACTCCGACTTCTCCGCAAATATGTGTTAGATCTGATTTTGAAACCGTTGGATGTTTGAAAATTAATCTTCCAAGAAGTTCTGCGCTCCATGTTAATGCACACTAGAATGTTAAAAATTGTCTATTATACTTACTTGTTGCAATGTCTCAGTATCTCCGATCAAAATTTTCAAAATGGTTAGTGGGTGTTCATCATCAGGATTGATCGTGTTGAATCTGTTCAAAAGAACGTTGCATGATTTTTGGTATGCGTTGAATCTTCGTTTGAAATCATCTCTATCGTCATCAGGCTTCATGAGTGGCATTTGTTGTAGCTTTTGATGTAACTCCTTGTATTCGTCGCCTTTTGACTCATCCAAGTAGTTTTTCATTAAATCGCTTACGACTTTTACCTCTCCATGAAGTAAAAGTGTGAAGATGTCGCTCCACCAATTGTCATTGTTATACTTTGGCTTTGATTTGTGTATTTCTGGGTCATTGAGTTGTGCTGGCTAATATTGTTAAAACAGTTTTGAGTTACATACTTGTGAGCTTCGTAGCCATAAAATGAACTCTGGTGTTATGGTAGTTCCAACATAGGTTACGGAAAAGTGTAGGATCTCGAATAGGTGAATGACAAAACGTTGTTGTGCCAATTTGTCTTTTAGATTGTCGTCGGAGACACTTTGTTCGTATTGAGCGAGGAATAAGCGATAACTCTTCGATGTTTGGTTTAACAGCAATTGTAACTTTTGTTGATTTCCGTGTACTTGATCGTCGCTCTGCTAAAGTTAAAATATTAGATTTAAGCTTACCATCATAGAGGTATTAAACGATGACTGCAGTAACACGGAATTCGCACTATTCGCTACACGAGCAGCAAGTTCAGCATATAGCTGTTGCAGTTGTTTAAACGCGCCACGCAATTCTTGTATGAACGTTGCTAACTGTGTTGTTACGTTTGTATCTGTCTCTGCGACAGCATTATTGGTCTCCATGTTGCTAATAACACGATTGCCAGGTGCTATCGCTAACGCTCCTTTTTTATCTCCATCTTCTGACTCATCCATTGTTTGTTGGTGACGTTGTGGCACATTTTGCTGTGGTTGTTGGAAGTTTGATTGAAACGATAAGTTCGAAGTGTTAGAAACGTCTTCTTCTTCGTCTGAAACTTCATCTTGGTGTGAATTGATTCCGAAAAAGCTTCCTTGTGGCGGTGCGAACGCGTTTGTTTCTCCAAAACCACCAAAAGAAAATCCACCTGATCCAAACATCGATGTTGTTTGTGAAAGAACACGGTTGGCCGCTTACAAATTTTCGAGGCAAAATCAAGAACAGCAAACAACGGTCGTATTGATTTATTGTGCTGATTCAAACAACTCAACCTCCCAACACAAGTTCTATGTTGTTCATGTCATCATGTTGTTGGAATTGATAACCAGAATCAGTCTTTTGTGGTTTGGTGTCAATATTGTACGACCAAATTACTTGAGTTTTGGCGGTTGGGTCTATTATACGGTCGAATGGATCAGTGGTGTTTAGTTTGCGATTGAATTCGAAAGTGGTGACACCAGAGATTTCCTTGCCGTATGTAAGGTTCCAATCTACTGTGCCTTTTCTGCCTTTTTCGTTTGTAAGTTCAACATCCTGAGGTGGTTGTTTATGCTTTATGGTCCAGCAGTCAAACAGGGTTGCATTATTTTTTTCATTGAACATGAGTACTACGTCAGAGTCAGGTGCCATGTATCCGCCTAGTTGTTAGCAGTGTACTACGATTCTTACTTTCTGAAAGTCCAAAGCCTACCCATCCCGTACACTTTACTACTGTTTTGAAGTAAATTGAGTCACCCTCAACAGTCCAGTACAGAGTGTATACGTCACTCATGGCTTGGCTATGTTTATATGTGATGGCATAACATGTTGCCAGCAACATGAGTACGACAACATGTGAAAGATGCATCTTTGTTCGAATTGGTTACAATGAAAACGCTCAGCTACCTCACTCTACTCCTTGTGGTCTATTTGTGTTATACAAACGATCTACTACGCCCTACAGATCGTGCTATCAAAAAGTTTAAGAGCTGGAAGTTTGGTTTATTCCTACACTATGGAATTTACGCTAACCTCAAACCCATGCCGAATTGCGGTGATGTTTGCTCGTGGCCACTATCATGGAATGACCGAACATGGGCTAACCATAACGTAACCACAAAAGAAGAGATGATCAAGTTTAGGGAATACTATTGGGGATTGTCCAGTATTTTTAATCCAGTAGAGTTTGATCCAAACGTATGGGCAGACGCAGCACAAGCGGCTGGCATCAAATACTTTGTCATGGTATGTAGTTCTCATCATTTCTAATATCAAAGACTACAAAACATTGTGACGGATTCTCAACATTCAACACAAAACTTGATGACTATAGCGTAGTTGGAAGTCAATGCCCATTCAAAAAAGACATCTTTGGCGCGACAGTGGAGGCATTCAGAAAGAAGGGAATGGGCGTAGGAGCGTACTATTGCAAAGCCGATTTTCATAGAAAAGATTATTGGAATCCAACAGTATTTGCAGAAAGCGTACACGCAAATTATGATAGCATGAAAAATACAACATTATGGAACTCTTATTCACAATTTGTCCGTGGACAACTCCAAGAAATCACAGACTTGTACAATCCTGATATCCTGTGGTTAGATGGAGGTTGGACAAATGCGCCAAGGGAAGATTTGCGACTCGACATCACTGCAAAATATGCTCGAGGAAAGAATCGTGACATTTTGATCGTGAATAGAGGAAATGGATATTTTGAAGATTATTTAACACCAGTATGTCTTTGCTATTGAATTAACCATTTAGGAATTCTTAACACAAGCTGGTCCTGGATATAACCCACTCTCTGGACAAGATTTTAAGAAACCATGGGAAAGTTGTATGACCATGGGTACGCAATGGGGATACATCAGAAATGATGATTACAAGACTAGCGCTCATTTGATCGATATTCTCACTACAGTAGTTTCAACAGGTGGAAATTTATTACTAGACATAGGACCAGGTCCAGATGGAAAACTACCAGAAAACGCACTATCGCGATTGCGTGATATCGCGTCGTGGATGAAAATTAACGGAGAGTCTATTCATGATACGGAACCATTGTTCCCATATACACAATGGATGGAAACGATGGATGCATCAACCGTATTAAAACTTACAAGAAAAGACAGAGTGATCTACTTGACGACAATGCTTTCAAATGGTGACGTTGACGTTCCTGACACTACATATGTAACATTTGCATACCAAAACTCTTTTGGAGATTTGGACAATTATACTGTTGGACACATTGAACTATTAGGATCGACTGTACCAGTCAAATTTGATTTTGTGAACGATTTTCTTCACATTTATGTTCCTAGTGGTACTGCTTCTCCAAGTAGTTACGCATATGTTTTCAAAATTACAGAATAAAGTTATTTTTTGCTTTTTACTTTGAGATACACAGTACGCATCGCATATAGTGCATTAGGTACTACCTAAATTTCTGATAATTGAACTTGGTCGCACTGTTTGCGTCTCGTGTCAAATGTCAGCCAAGTTCCTTGTCAATGTCAACCTAGTTTACACAAACAAAGATGCAAAACAAGAGACTTCTGTTGGTCGGTTTTGCGTTCTTGTTGGTACTATTCCTCGCTGTAGAGGGTGTTTCTGCAACTCGCCATTACACGGAGGATGATTTGGACGCAGATATAGGAGATTTAGATGATTCTCTTGACGACCTCGAAGAACACGAAGCTACAGAAGACGATAACGCAGAAGAGCGCTTTGACGAGGACCCTGAACACCTAGAATCATTCGACTATGAGGAGCACGCTTTGGCAGAAGAAGATATCTATGAAAACGATCTCGCCTCAGAAATGCTCGACGACGATGAGACTGAACTAGAAGCAGATACCACCGGTGCCGATTTTGAAGACGAAGAATCCATGGAAGATACTGTCGAAGAACAATCCAACGTGTTGAACGCGGACACTGTTGTTTTGGCAAAAGAGCAAGCAGTGGTCCTAGAAGTGCCACCAAGAGTACTAAGTGAAGATATTCAAAAGGCAGAACCACAACGCGCCGCTGCTGAACAATCTGACGCACAAAATGCAAAACCTCAAGAAATCGCACCTGTTAAATCAGCCAAGTTTGATGGACAAGTGCAAGAGGCCAAACCAGTACAAAACGTTGAAGCCAAAGAAGTAGCACCAGTTAAATCAGCAGATGCAGAAGCTGCCCAAGTACAAGAAGCAAAAATCAACGCTGTCGCTTCAAATGTTCAACCTTTACCAAACAATGCTCAAGTTGCAGATCCACTTGCTGTCGACAAGAGTCCAAATTCGATTGTAATGGGTCTCGCTGGTTCATTCGCTGCATTGTTACTAGTTGCCATCGTTGTCGCTTCTCTACTAGTTATGAAACACAAACAAGAATCGTTAAAATCGATAAAAGAAGATCAAATGCTTTACATGAAGAATGGAAAACGATTTACAAAACCATTACTAGAAAGAGAAGAACAAGAATCACCATACATTGTTATGAGAAGACATCATGAACAAGTTTAAATGATTGCTTTTGTGATGGTTATAGCAATTATAGAGTTGATGATAAAATATAATATTCCTGCTAACCAGATTTGGTAAAATGTTTGTTGTCCCAAAAATTCTAGACCATAGGCTGGATAGAACCATAACGCTTGACCTAGGAACCATGGAAGAGCCAGTGATAAACATGTCACATAAAACTTGTACGTTGGCGTATAGCATCGCTCTAGCACAAACCCAAGAAGTGTCAAATACCAAACAAAGTATTGTACAGTACAAACTTTGTTGAAATGTACGAACAGAAAAGTTTGTAGTGCCATACAGGCAAGTAATCGACTCATGCGTTCTTGTTCCTTGATCACACTCTTGTTTGACGGTACCATGACTCTCCACGCGATCACTAATACAACTGCAAATTGTGGGACAAATGCTAGTAACGATATTATTCTTGATTCTTCCGTTTGTAGGTACAATTGATAAAAATAAACTGAAAAATTGTGTCTTGGATCACTTCTTGTTAAATGGTACAAATAACTTTCGAATAGGAATTCATAGCCATATAACTTGTAAAAGATGACAGTGAGTGGAACTAGTACCAATAACGCTGTGAATGCGTATTTCCATAATTTAATGTTTGGAAATAGTGAAAAGATGGAAGCGTTTGTTCTTCGTGAATATCCTGAAATGTACAAATAGATGGAAGGTGCGTATATGATTGGATAGATTTTGAAATGAACGGCGATGGCAAGCCAAAACGCACTGGTGAGAATCTTTTCGTCGAATAGTGCTTGCACTGATAGTAATACAAACACGACAACGAATTGATCTGCATTCCCACGCGTTGAGACGTTGATAACAATTGGATTAAAGAGCACAGTTATGCATGTCCACAGTAGAGCGCGATTGTGACCGTGTATTCTAGTTAATAATTTCCAAACTAGATATGCCACCATCATATCTACAGCGCAGAACAGTAACTTTCCAAAACTGTAAAAAAGATAAATGTTTGGCAAAAGTAAATAGGATAGTGCAGGTGTATATCGATAAGTTGCTCGCTCATATGGTGATTTTTGTTCCGACACAAATCGTGAAGCGTCTGTAAACACTACGTAATCCACATCCGTATATTTTACAGTGTCTGTACATATTCTAGCATATAATTATTTGCACTCTTACAGTTTTGATCTTGATACCATGAAAATATTACTAACGCAATTCTTATCGCTAAACCTAGTCCAAACACTGTGCCTAACCGTGTGAGCATGTTTGTTCTTGTAAAACACTTTCAAACAATAGGACAACAACTGAAATATGCGTGTAGGCGATGTAGAAGAGTTAGTTAGAGATTGGAAAACATCTAACGATTCACGTTTTCGATTACTGCAATTTGTAGCAGTTAACGGATTTGTTTGTGGAGATTCTGTTCCCTATCGTGCAGCTTATTCAAAAAAAGGAAGAATTTTCAGAAAGATTAACGTTTGTGCCAACATGATAGAATCACATGAAGACATGAAAGAGGTTTTGCTGCACGAATTAGTCCATGTCAACGACGATGTTCGATGGTCTTGTGATTTTAACAACTCTGACGAACTAGCGTGCACTGAAATACGTGCAGCAAACTTTGCAGAGTGTTCACAACTTACAGATTTGGAAGCAAGAAAGATATGCGTACAAAATGTTTCAGAAGCCTCAGTGGCACCTCACCAAATTAGAAACGTGCAACGAATGATGTCAAAATGTTTTTCTGAAGATACAAGTAACTGGACATTTACACGCGATCAACTCTAAAGTTCATTTTATACAAATTTACCGAAGTACGTTAATATCGCTATAATATTCCTCTTGGCAGTACCTCCACTCGCTAACGCAATCATAAAGCCACCTCTTATTTACGACTTTGATCGACCATTCTAATGCTTTTTGATATTTTTCTCCCTCTGGGCTTTTCATGTTAGTTTTACCAAAACGCGACTTACATGCAGCATATCAAATGTGTATTCTCTTTCTTTGATAAAGCGCCACTATACTTGGCGCCACTAGCTTTGATTAAAAATTTTAGATCATTTCTTTCGTCGCCAATAAAGCCAGTTACGCTTATCACGAGTTTGCTCATATTTTTTATACCTCCATTGTTCTGTATAGGGTAGTGGATGTGTATTTTGTGCGGGTCGACGAATTGTTTTGCTTGTATGCAATCCTCTAGCCACTGCAAACTCACTATTAGAGTATGCGGTGAGTTCGCGACGGCATACTCGAATTCTAAGCCTGTTTGGAATGGCGTTATAAATAAAGTACAGTCTCTGGAGAAGGTTTTCCTAAACTATCATGTTAGTATTAATTCTCAAAGACATACTTGGCCTCCCAATTGTTGAATAGTCTTTTGTAACTCGTTGCGACCACGTTCGCTTGAGAATATACAATCTCCCAGGCAGACTATATGCCCTTCTAAAACGGGTGGGCAATTATGCGCAGAGGATATAATAGGAGCTACTTGCTGGTTTAGTTGCTGCTGCTGTTGCTGTCCATGTGACGTTTGCCGGGCGCTTTGTTGATTATGTTGCAAATATTGTTGTCGGTATTGTTGGAATAGTTGTCGTTGGTGCTGCAGCATTTCTGGAGTTGTTGTATTTGTGTTTTGTCCGCTATTTAATTGTCTTGTGGAATTAATTCTTGGAGGAGAACGACCCTCCACTGGTTGTATATTTACATTTCTGTGCGATAGAGTTCCCGAAAACATTTCGTCTTGCTCGCTTACGACAAGTATCTGAACTCGGGACATAACTGTGTGGAACTGATACTCTTGCTGGACAAACACCAAATATGTTTTGTTTTTTGTAATGTGAAAAATTGATTGACATCTGGCTTTCGCTTTATTAGCTCACGTGTTTGAACATTTTCTGCTTTTGTTCGATCAAGTTTGTTATCCAGTGCTCATGAAACTGTTTCTTTATCGATTCTTTGGTAGATAGAACTTCTTTTGAAAATGATTTACATTTCACTTTGATGGTATGAGTAACTCGTTCGCCTTCAAACTGTACATCTATGTTTTGTATATATTCTATTTGACTTGAATCCTGGTGCAGTATTGAAAACGTACAATAAACAGCATCTTGTGGGATGGGTTTCGATTGTGTAGGATGTGAGAAACAAACCTCGAACCTGTCGCTAGTTTGATCAGTTGGAGCTAGCGCACAAAAGCTATACGAGTATAATTCAAGTTCCAAACTAGCTAGTACATGTTTCAATATTTCTTGACTGGAATGAGCCATTAAATCTACAGTAGTCAACGCTTGCTTTACTT
>JAESGV010000846.1_pt1 | contig 13200 bp, 14 predicted proteins | sample 9269781 | NCBI WGS metagenome assembly JAESGV01 (sample SAMN15741586, study PRJNA653496) | algae metagenome | isolation source: Tildeniella torsiva UHER 1998/13D and co-occurring heterotrophs from... | place: Slovakia: Slovak Paradise National Park, Hrabusice, Kosice Region | collected 2000-01-01 | reverse complement strand
TGTAGTACTTTTCATGTTTAATACATCTGTGAATGAACGAGTGCTGTCTCTACGTCTTTGTTCTGCGAGTGGTGACCGCCGTGTCTTGAATACTTTATCTGTTGTTGTGGTAGTTGACGAGTACGTAGTTGATTGCGTGTGAGATACGGATGAATTAACAGTGGTTGTCGATGTCGCTTTAGGATAAATACTCGTTATGCTATTTGGCAAAACGATTGTTGGCATTGTTTTGAGGTTTGCGAAAATATTTATGCCATAGGTGAGAAACAACACAAGTACTGCCAAAACTATCAGCAGTATGATGTCCAACATGTGTGAATGTTTGAAAGTGTACCAGTTGACTGAATACAAAAGAACGCTTTTGCGTGAGGCACAGATTGCAAACTGGGCATGGGCCAACATACGCTCAAAACATGTCGCTTCTCAAATTACAAGATGAATACAGTTTTAATGATAATACAATCACGAATCTAAGCTTCAAATGTTGTCGAGAATGCTTTCCAATTTGGGCTATCTTCTTTGTCCAAAACAGCAAGTACTACTTGAATGTGTTTGTATTGTGGTAATTCCAACGCAGATTTCCACAATCTCGCTTCTCTATATGGTTCATGTAGAAAAGCACCACAACCAGATGCACCAGTTACTAATATCTCCACATTATTTGCTACACATGTTTTCAACACACCATCAATATCCATCATCAATCTAGCATCTAATTCTTCCTCATTTTTTATTCCACCTAAACCCATCCATGTAAAATAATCAGCTCGTTCCGAATAAGGCCACAAGTACGGCATATACGGTCTAAAATCTGCAAATGCAGCGGCAATCATAACGCATTCAACATGTTTTGGTCCTGTAACAAATTTTGTTTTTGAAAAATAATTTCCACCTGGTGGGATGTGTTTTCCTGGGTTATATGATACCCACACCCCACGCATGTATGCTTTCACTCCTCGGAACACTAAATCTCCATTTGTGCCGAGTAACGCTGCACCATCACAGTTTGTTGCAACTTCTTCTTCTTGGGAACCACCGTGATCGACACTGTATGCACCACAGACGTTATGACCAGCTGCAAAGTTTACCCATGCTATTGATTTTTCTGTTCCATATTCTTCTACGAGTTGTTCTACTGTTTCTTGTGTTCCTTGTCGTACAACGCGAATGGGTATGGTACATGGTTCTTTGATGATGGGATCTGTGGTTGGTGTGGATTCGTGGTACCAATCGTATAAAACGAGTGATTTTAAGTGATCTACTTGGTATTGTTTCTTATCTAATTGTTCTTGTTCGTTTGTGATTTTATTTCCATGCCAGTCAATATCATGACGAGTGGAAATAGCATACACTCTACTACGGAGGATTCTACGTCTGCTGTGATCTTTTATCAAACTCAGTTTTCTAATTTCTGGTTGTGACATTGTATTGGTTAAAGATAGACAAAAGTCTTGGAACGTGTGTCCGTGGAGATCGAAAAATCGTGCATTATTCTTGAAAAGGGTTTCGTATTCTGATAGAATTTTTGGTACTTGTTCTGGATTTTTGGTGATTCTTTCTATCCAAGAATTGAATAACGTTTTTTGTTCTTCTGATTCTCGATAGACGCGATAGAGTTCGTATAAGTTGGTATCTTCAGTAACGTCAGGATGGATGGTAATTGTTCCTTGCGGATAGAGTTCCACGTTGTCTCTTCTGACTCTTGGTGTGTTCATGTTTTGTTCGTTTTGATTTTTTTACAAAGGATTTACATGATTACTGTACCACTTTATTCTTTAGTGCAGCTTCCTTGTTCTTATAAAATCCATAAGCAATTGCTCCCAATACAGCAATCACAATTCCAATTGTATTCTTTACCAATCCAGTAATGCTTACACTAGGCCATAACAAAAATCCTACTAGTAATATCAAACAGGTTTTCGTGTGACCAACTACTTGATATGTAACAGCAGATGTCGCTCCAATCAATGCGATTGTGAAAAAGTTTACAGCTACAGAAAGTACAGTACTAATCGTCAACAATAAAATAACCATATTACTGGTTAAAAGACGAGTAATGTTATGACTTTCCGGTAATATTTCAAATGGAACAGCTAAAAAGAAAGTAATTACAAATTGTGGCGCGATCATGGCTTCTAACATTTGTAAAGGTGAAACATTGTTTGCTTTCTGGTGTTCGCTAATTAGAATCTGTGACATGGCAGTAGATATGACCGCTATTGCACCGTATACAGCTCCTATTGCATTTAATTTGATATCGGTGACGGTCGCTATTCCTGCGCCGATAACAACCAAACAAAGTGTTATTTTTACACGACCACTGTATGTTTTACCATACAAGAAGGTATCAATAAACACCATTGTTGGAATACAAACTATTTTTGTGATTTGGTAAAATCCTACACTGTTCGCATGTAGTGATAAATTCATGAAAACGATACTTAGTACGTTCGAAATAGTTGTTGTTAGAATGGCTCTTGTTGGTAATTCTTTTGTTTCGATGAGTCTGCACATGATTAATAGTAGGAATAGTGTTGATGTGAACGCGAAATGAAGCAGCGTAAGCGTTATTGCGTATCCGAAGCCAAAGTTTTCCATCACTGCCTTGTTTACCATGATGAGACCTACAGAACTATTTTGTGAGTTTACAGACGTCATCGTACCTTCCCACGTTGCCAATAATGTATATGATTGTTTTTATGGTTTCCCATGACAGAACCAATGGTTTTTGTTCTCTCGCATGAGTGTTTAAGTCGTCATTGGTGCTAATATCTATTTTCGTGTCTTTTGCACGAGACGACAAGGTTGTCATGGTTTCCAAGTTTGTTTAGGTGGTTACAATCGTTGCCACCAACAAAAAGAAGCGACCACGAATATCCTAGAACATCGATTTGCATATGCAGTAGCAGTGGGACAACAAGCAAGGCTCCAGGCTTGATTCTGGCACAATCCTACTGCCACAAGATCGATTTTACGTTCAGGATCCAACACACCACACGTGATAGAGGATACCTCTATCTATGCGACTTCCCTTGGTGGTCGTGTGCAAATAAGGGTTTGGAATACCCGCAAGGACATTAAACACATAGTTCCCCTACCTTTACCGAGCCGTTCGGTGCAACGCTTGTGGATGTGTGTTGTTTTCGTTGGCCAATATCAATATGCAAGACGACCCTCACAGATCTGCTTACATTTATCATATCATAATTATGGGTGCAAAAATCGTGTTAACGCTAGGCTGACTACATTTAGAATGTAAAACGAAATTAGGTGGAAGATCTGGTTGTAAAAAGCAAGTTGATCAACCTGTGCAGTTATTTAATTGAATAAATTTTGGAAAATAACGGCACATATGAACGCGAGGTACAAGATTCTCAACGAAGCAATCAAGAATGCAGCATTGTATATGCGTATCGACGAACGGTTGGGAGACGTTGCTGACGTGCAGGGTGATTACGTGATACGCACAAAAACCGGACGGTTAGAAGTTTTCAACGGGAAACAATTCAAAAAAGTATCCATAGAGTCGCTGATAGACCAAATAGCTTGTGGCATCAAATTCACATTGGCGAAAACGGTTAACGGAGGAATGTATTTAATTGTATTCAAGGAAGATTCATATAAGATACAACCAATTGCAAGAGGCGTCAAGCGAATCTTTGCATGTGGACATCAACTATATTTTGAAACTGAAAATCGAAATTTAATGGGCGCGGAATATATCGACTTGGACCACTACGAAGACCACGATTTGGACGATGATGATCTATTTCATGAGACTTATTCACAGATTCTTGATGCAGACAACCGAGTCGACTTACCCGAGGGAAGTGAATTGATAGATTTGTTCTTAGGACTTGCAACGTCTGCAGCAATTGTCAAACTTTCGACATCTGAGGTGCACCTTTTCATGTGGGGCGATAATTCTTGTTGCCAGTGTGGTAAGCAGGGAACCCATCGTATTTTTGCCACAAAGCCGTTCAATGTTTCAAAGAAGTACGCCGATAACTTGCCTGCTCCAGCACAAGTTGCATGCCTAAAAAGCATTACTGTATTATTAACGATCACAAGCGAGTTGTATGCTATGGGAAATGCAGTTGGAAGCGGAGCTGGCGGACATCAACCCAAGCGAATTGATCTCGGAATAGATGATATTTCTAGTATCAAAACTTCTTCGTACTATTCTATGTTGGTCATTCGCAAACACTACGGGGCAGTAGCGCTTGGTTCCAGTCCAAACGGCAACTTGGGGCCTCAGTACAAAACCAAAATTAAGGACTTCTTTAAAACTGGCAAAAAAATCTTGCAAAACTACAAAGTGCTTGATGCTTCTATGAGCGAGACACTCACTGTAGTTAAGGTATGTGACAATCAGATGATCAAGAACCATACCAGCATTTTGTCGAGCTTGTGCACCGATCTTGATATTATTTGTGTAGTGCGCTCTAGCTCTTCTTCGAACAAGAAGAAACGTCCAGATCCATTTACCAATCACAACGCATCCGTAAAAAGACATAAAAAGTAAACGTAGATCTCTACAAACCGTTCATTGCGTCTTATGGAATAAATATAAACTTGTCATTCGACATCTCTGGTCTTGTCGCCAAATCATTCGCCACTTTTGCTGTAATAGCTTCAATCGTATAATCATACGGTAAATATGGTTTAATCAATCCCTTGTCAAGATTCTCTAGTACTCTTCCTATTGTCGCCAACACATGATCATGATTCTCCAAAATGATGTCATACACGTATGGTTCACCGCCATAGATATCTCTAACCTGTGGATGTTGTGAATCAAGTGGCATTTTCCTATTCATTCCCAATGTTTTTGTTTCTGGGAATAGTGGATTCAAATACGCACAACCAGCTGCTATTCCTTCCAGTGGAGTAGGACCCATGATAGGATCACCGAAACCCATTACAAATACTGACTCTGCAAGAGTTTTTTCCCATACGCCGTGCTCTACAATTCCTAAATTTGTAATAATACTGGGAACTTGTTTCTTTTCATCATGTATCGTCGCGACTGCTTCTAAATTGTATTTTTTCATAATTTTATCGATTAACTCGTAATGTTTTTCGCTAAAATATTTTGGTAGTTTTCCCCATAGTAAAAATTTGTATTTACCAGGTGGTCGTTTCGATCCATCAAGTTTCCATGTTGGAAAAAGATTTGTAGGAGGTCCACGAATTGCAAACCCTAAAAATGAATTGTATAAATTGTTGTAGGGAGTCCAGTACTGTTTGATATTTAAATTGTGAAAATCTTTTGTTTGTTCGTACGGTGTACCCCAAAAGTCAAGCATTCTGAATTTATTCTAGCGCGTTAGTGAGAATAGAAACGTACCTTGTCGCCTTCAATGTATGTTTTCAAATGTGGAGCTCCCATCTTTTCTATGTAAATCATATCGAAAGCTTTCATTCTTAAATAGTCGATCGCTTCTTTTTCGAACGATGTAAAATAAATTTTTACTCCTGGTATATTACGTAACGCTTCTAGTAGTCCATTAAACATCATAGACTCGCTTATAGAACCTCCTCCACGAAATGTTTGTAGTTGGTAGTCGTGCCATGCGTTAAAAACGAGTACATTTCGCGTTACAGGTGTAGGTACGTGTGAATTTGCGACAGGTGTTTCTTGAGCACGAAACACGTAGTACAGCGCGACAATTAAATTTAACCCTAGGAGTGCCACAATAATACGTTTGTACAGGTCAGGAGGAACTGATACCTTGTCCTTGAACCGCGTTTTCATTTGTTTGGGACTTACAAAACAAATACAAATAAATCTTTAATCACCTTTGTACGAATACTCTTCACAAAATCTAACTGCTCTAACAAAACTATCTTTAGGTCTGTTTCTTCTCGTTCCCCACGTGATCATTGCACATCCACTACAAATTGAAAAGTTTTCTTTTACAAGTTAGAAATAGTTTTAAACTTACCATTTAGTTTGTAAGTACTTTCTTGTACTTTGTCTTTAATTTCTGATTTATCTTTTAGGCGTATCAGCTCGCCATTGCATTTTGTACATCTATCAAACACGCGATCTTCCAAATAGACAATTTTTAAACGATTTACCAACTCGCGCAACTGTTCATAACGCCCATGTGATTCTAAGAAACAGACTTTGTATTCGTACCATTCTTCTGCTTCCTCTACTTGTTCTTGCTTCATCATTTCGATTCGTTCTGCTATTTGATCTGCTGTCAAGTGGCTTATGCGCGACTTTTCGTGAGAAAAAACAAATGTCGAATCTTTTTGTTTAAGTAACGTCTCTTGGTATCGTTGTTCATATTCTTCAATTTTTTTCTTTCTTCGTTCGCGATTATAGCTCATTAATTGCACTTGGTCTTGCAGTTTTACAGATTGCGTTACTATTACTCGGTCATCTCGTCGTGCGATAAATAAAACATAATTGCGAGGGTAATCTTTATCGTAGATAGTGTCCACTCCGAGAATACGAAGATGCTTTGCTATCCCTGGCAACGATGAATCGACGATATACTTTTTATCGTTGCCTCGTTCAGTTTCACCCATTTGTGCAAGTTTGAAGTTGAGCGTTCCTACTTTACAAGAATGAGATTAATATGCGGTAAGAGGTTTCTGTACCCACGTAGTCGACACCTTTGGCTTATTTTCATAGTATAAGACCTCTTTCTAAACAAAAAGACTGGGAGGAAGTAATTAGTTGGCTGTCAATTTTCAAACAAAACTCACACAAAACATGACCTGTTGCTCCAACATTTTGACTTTCATAGGCATTGTAGTTGTTGCTCTATTAATTCTGGACAGAAACAATAACGATGTAGAAATACTTACGATTCCAAAGATGAACAACACAAATGTAGTTATTAGTGAACCAATGATCTACAAGCGTAGAAAAATTCCTGATTATAGCAACACAACTGATTCAGACACAAAAATATTCAGATGGGAATATGAACCAGGAAAATACTACCGTTTCCCTGTATTAGAGTACAACTCTGAACATGTAATTCATGCACACGCTTTTCCAAAGCAAGTGGATTTCATAGGAGTCGCATACACGCTTAAAGATTTGAAAAACGACTCTATCCCAATTTCATGGCACTCCCAATTCACCATCCGTGGGTACAGTTATCCTCCACAGCCATTTAAAAAGTCAATGCTTGCACTATTTTTGCTAGTAGGCGCGATAAAAAACAATGAGTCAGAAAACGATATCCAAAAGATGTTAGTAGCCTTAGAGAAAGTCTCGAAGCGCGGTGACAAAACCTCATTATTCGAATCGTTACGCAAGATAGCCGAATTATTAAAAGCAGATCTTGAAGCACCAAAGAAGGGTACAGATATGTACAAGCATTTAGGTCTTGATATGAACAAGAGAAAAGAATACTCAACAAAGGATATTACTAAAGCGTACCGTACGATGGTTTCACAAGTTCATCCAGACAAGTACACTGGTAAAGAGCAAGAAGAAATGGCGCAACGTTACTCATTCGCCAACCAAGCATTCGAAATCTTGAAGAATGTGGAGCTAAAAGTAAAATATGATGCAAGACTGGACAGTATGAAATAAATATGTTTTGCAGCAAAAATTTTATAGTTCATCATGTACAAGTGCGAATGCACTCGCTACACTCTTTTGTTTGTCTTGCAACTCTGTCAATGATGCTTTTGAATTCTTTTCCAGCCACTCCATCGTGTCTGCGTTCAGTTGTACCAACTTTTCTTTCTTATCTTTATCTTCTACTTGTTCAATCTTTTCGGCCATCTCAGTGATCTTGTCATTGATGATCGCCACGGTTTTTGACTTTTCTTGTATGACTTTATTCTCCACGAAAAGCTTTTCTGTCTTCTCTACCAACTCGTCAACTTCCTTGTCGCTTAGCGATAACGAACTGGAGATGGTAATACTACTCTTGAGACCTGACGACTTTTCTACAGCAGAAACGGTAAGAATACCGTTCAAGTCAACATCATACGTTACAGCAACTCTGGGTTCACCAGCTTTCATCTTGGGAATGCCTTCAAGTCGGAACTTGCCCAATAGTTGATTGTTTTTCGCGATAGGATCTTCACCTTGATATACAGTAACTTCTACAGATTCTTGATTATCTGCAACTGTGCTAAAGACACTTGTTTTGGCAGTAGGAATCTTGGAGTTGCTCTTCACGACAGGAATCATCTTACCATCAAATTGTTCTGTTCCTAACGATAAAGAGAGAACGTCAACAAGAATGACATTGTGATGCATTTGTTTGGCGATAACTGCACCGACAACAGCAGCTCCTTCGGCTACAACATAATCAGGTTGCACTTCTTGTGTGAGTTGGCGACCACCAAAGAATTCAGACAACATTGCTTTGACTTTGGGAATGCGTGTGCTTCCACCGACGAGTAAGATGTCGACATCAGATTTTTCTAGTTCTCCGGCTTTGAGTACACGTTCTACAGGAACGAGTGTCTTTTGGAACAACTTTTCGTTAATGTTTTCAAATCTTGCTCTTGTCAACTTGAACTTGAAATCGTTGCCCTTGTGTAGTGAATCAATATTAATTGCTTCTTCAGTGCGAGAAGAAAGAACCTTTTTAGCATCTTCTGCTGCTCTTTTGAGTTTCTGTATGGGTCTACGTTCGTCTTTCAAACTTGTTTTGAATCGTTTCTCATATTCTTGTGTGAATAATTCTAATACCTTGTGATCAAAATCTTCTCCTCCCAGATGGTTGTCACCGGAAGTTGCCATAACTTCATATATTCCATCGTTGACTGCCATTAGAGAAACATCGAATGTTCCTCCTCCAAGATCGAATACAAGAATGTTTGAATCTTTTCTTCCCTTGAGACCAAACGCAACTGCGGCAGAAGTTGGCTCATTGATAATACGTTCTACAGTCAAACCGGCAATCTTTCCTGCTGCTTTTGTTGCTTGACGTTGGTCATTGTTACTATATTGGTTAATAATCGAAAAAGACACTTACAAATAGGCTGGTACTGTGATGACGGCTCTGGTAATGTTACGACCGAGGTAGATTTCTGCAGTCGTTTTCAAGTGTTGTAGAACCATGGCGGAAATTTCTTCCGGTGAGAAATCTTTTTCTTCTGTTTCGGACACTTTCACGCGAAACATTGGCTTTCCAGTTGCGTTGATTGTTTTGCATGGTAAATTTGCAATGTCTTCTTGTATTTCAGGGGCATCAAACTTTCTACCGATAAATCTACAATCGTTAGACGGTCAGTAGAAACATACCTCTTGGCATCAAAAACTGTATTTTCAGGGTTCATAGCCGCTTGATTTTTTGCTGCTGCTCCAACTAAAAGTTCTCCAGTCTCTGGGATAAACGCAACAACACTTGGTGTAATCATGTTGCCTTGGTCATTGGGAATAATCTCAGTGCGATTCCATTTGGCATCCCACCAAGCAACACAAGAATATGTAGTTCCCAAATCGATTCCAATGATGATATCGTCTTTCTCAGCGATAACTACCGCGAGCACAAGCAACAGACCCAACAATACTGTTCGTGACATTGTTTGATTTATTGGAAGGAAGTTTTTGTTTGTAACAAACTGGGTTTCACACACCTGTTACAGAGGTATAATTTGCCGTTCAAGAACTTAAACAATCACAATAACTAAAACTGTGCTGTCATTATTGTCCAAGGAAAAACCAAACAAATGAAACTCTGTCTTGTCTTTCTTGCCACTCTCGTGGTAGTTACTACGGCGGCTATTGTCGGTGTAGACCTTGGTTCTGAAGTTATTAAAGTTGGAGTTTCTGTGAGAAATGAACCAATTCGTTTGGCGTTGAACGAACAAAGTTCAGCAAAGACAACCCACGCTATTGTACTCAAAGGCAACAATGAAGTGTATATTGGTGAGGGTGCGAAGAAACATGTAAGCGTAGAGCAATCTTCTAACTAGTAATAGTTGTACAGCAAGAACAGCAGTACTTTCAAATTCATGAGATTCCTTCTTGGATATCCAGCAACAAATCAATCACACAACGTATTGGAGTCACTCTACGCGCCAATTGATTTTGTGGAGAATTCTAGAGGTGGATTCAGCGGCATATATGGCGATAACCGTCAAATATCTGTCGAGGAGCTTTTTGCAACTACGTTGAGGTACATCAAACAAATTGCGGAAAAAGATGCTAACGAGCCTGTTTCGGAGTACACTATTACTGTAAGTTGATCAAGTGTATCTCACGTTTTCTAGATTCCCCATTTCTTCACCAACGAGCAAACTACAGCACTAACCGATGCTGCAACAATGGCAAATATTAACGTGATCTTTTTGCCACAGAATATCGCAACTGCTCTTAAATATGCAAAATCCAAACACGATGTACGTTTGTAATGATGCCAACTAACGATTTAGATTCTTCCGCGCGACAATGACCATCATCTTGTTTTGTTTGACTTTGGCGCCACAAAACTTACAACAACAGTTTTTGCAATCAACACAAAGCCAAATGGTGACAAACGTGGCTCAATCAAAGTCAAATCAGTCGTTTCAGATGCTTCACTTGGCGGTGCGTTCATGGATGTACATCTAGCAGAGTATCTCTTGACAAAATTCAAAACAAAAGACCATGATAAAATTAAAAAAGATATCAAGACCATGCAGCGATTGATCACGGAAGCGAAAAAGGTCAAGGAGATGCTCAGTGTTAATCCAATCATGACAGTTCATATCGAGTCGTTTTGGGACGATAGAGATTTTTCGTATAAACTATCACGCGAAGAGTTTGAAAATTCATGCATCATCCTCGCTCCAAGAATTACCAAAGTTGTCAAAACAGCATTAGAGCAAGCGGGAAATCCAACTATTGATAATTTAGAACTTGTAGGTGGCGCAAGTCGAGTACCATTTGTCAAACGAGTTTTGGATGAATTCAAAGTGAAACTATCGCAAACACTCAACGCAGATGATGATACTACAGTTGGAGCGTAAGTTTGCTTTCATTCATATTAACAATTGCAGAACATACTCACCAGTGGCTGAATACTCATTTGAAAGAGTCATCCCTACTTCCGTACAAACAGTGTTTGGATTGGAGCCATTTACATCAAAAGTCGAGCGCATGTCCACGAGTGAATTTACAAAGGCCAAGAAACGTTTTGAGCAAGTCGCAGCGTTCGAACAAAAAGTAATAGATGAAGCAAATGCCAAGAACGATATGGAAGCGCATCTTTTCGAGTTACGAAAACTTAACGCTTCGTCTGTCAAGATCTCAATCACTCAACTACACGAGCTATTAGACGAAACAGAATCGTGGCTGTCAGATTTCGAAGAAAGAGATTGGGTCAAGGAATGCGCAGAAAAGAGAACCTATTTACACAATCAGATATACAAACTCGATCCTATTCCACCAGTTCCCGTTCCAGATTTCTCTGAAAAACTCAAAAAGACTATTCAAGAACTACGTGTAAAAATCAAGCAAAACAAACACGTAATGTGGTCGCCATTAGTACAAAAATTGGAGAAGGCAGTACGTTGGCTCGACAAAAAGCGAAGCAGTGACGAATACGACGCCAAAGAGAAACAATTGAGAGAACAGTACAAAACAATCTCAAAGATGATCACTGATTCTGCGTTCAAGAGACAACACGAAGAGGCAAGTCAAAACGGAGTAGTGGAAGCTGTTGTTTCTAGTGGCATTGTGACACTAGTAATTGTAGTGATTTGGAAGGTTAGCAGCTCTGCCGAAAGTAGACAAGAAGTTCCAATAACGAAAGATCAACCTAAGCACTCAGCCCCTCGCAAGAAGCATACCAATGAGCAGTTCAAGACCACCAAGAAGGTGCCAAAACCCAAGAAACAAAAACCCAACAATGGTAATCCCGCCAAGAATGTCGAAAAACCAAAGAAACAAAAACCCAAGGTTTTTAACCACAAGAAAAAGTAAACGTAATGAAGTTGAAATTTTTAATTATCAGTCTCTGGTTCAAACGAAAGTTGTCTGAATTCAATAGGAGATTTCTTTGTTGGTGATGGCAAGTAATACTTGACTTTTGTTGGCGTTAACACAAGTTTGTCACCAACTCTACGTTCTACATGAATCAACGTTGTACGTTTGATCATCTCTGGTTGCTGTTCCGTTGTAACTTGCATCGCCTTTCTCAAAATGTTTTGACGAACCAACTCGGCAGTGTATGGAGCCAACATAATGGCACATGCAACTAAAACGTTCAAATGTTTTGAAAGTACTACCAAGTTGCAAGTGGCAACAAGAGCGAGTATAATAAATGATCGTGGTGGATGAATATTGTACAAAAGTACAAGTACACCAACAAATGCTTGTAGGTACACTTGTACAGTTGTGAAGTGTACAAATAATGGATAAAAGCATAATAATGCAGGTACTACTGTAAACCATCTTACAAATCGTACGAATCTTCCAATATCTGCGTTTGGGTAGTGTTGTCCTGGTGTTACTAACGTTGCTAATAAAATAATTCCAATTGCAATTATTACTTTGATCGCATTTTCTGTTGTTGACTCCGAAACCAAGTGAGAAAGTATCTTTCCACGAACAGGCACTTGCCAGTTGTCTACGTTCTGTGTTAGATTGTATGATTTTAACGCTTCAATGTATAAATCACTAGGAAACGCTTGGTACTCTCGTGTGATGTTCTTTTCGTTAACTTGTTCTAATTCGTCAAATACAGAGCCATTTGCGTGCCTGAGAGTAATATTTGACAATTCTGGGCCATTGTACAAACGCATAGTGTAAGTAGCATTGTCGACCTCTACAACGAATACAGCGTTGGACATTGTTGCAAGACCTCCTGTTAAACGAGCAACGTATTTGCATGGTTTGAATATTCCTTGTAATTTGCGTGGGAACTGGTGTGTGCTATTGTTGGTGTATTTTCCAATATGTTTAGCACGAATCCACTTGGTAACTCCAGATGTAAAAAGTGTACACTTTTTGGCCGCTGAGCAACTGAGCACTGCGATATCTCGTGTGTAAAATGGGAAAGCTGTTGTAAGTGGTGCGTAGTGAAGACTGTGACAGAGAACACTAGTAATGAGCAACAACAAGTACACACTACGCATTGTTTGTGGTGAATGTCAAACTGCAAGGAAGTTTTATTTGAGCTCTTTATCTCCGGCAGCTTGATGGCGAGTTCCATATTCGGTATCATCAAAAAACAGTTCCATTTGAATGGATTAGGACGAAAGTTCAAATCTTACAAGTAAATG
>JAESGV010000845.1_pt1 | contig 13202 bp, 14 predicted proteins | sample 9269781 | NCBI WGS metagenome assembly JAESGV01 (sample SAMN15741586, study PRJNA653496) | algae metagenome | isolation source: Tildeniella torsiva UHER 1998/13D and co-occurring heterotrophs from... | place: Slovakia: Slovak Paradise National Park, Hrabusice, Kosice Region | collected 2000-01-01 | reverse complement strand
TCAATGTTTATGACACGTTTCGAGTGCTGGATGTCGAACCTCTTTCTCTTCGAGATAGTACTGGGCAAACTCTTCTTCACTATTACCAAACCAGAGGGCTGTTTGATATTGATGATATAGACGCTCTAAACTCTGTATGTGATAACAATGGTATTCTACCATTTCTGTTGTTATGTGCTACAAATGCAAACAACGAAAAGTTTATCAAAAAAAACGGGCGTTCACTTCGAGATTTGGCACACCACTCTGCAAGTGTTGCAAATGCAATTGGAGTGGTGCAGTATCTTGCTCGCCTAGAACTCTATGATACACATATTTGCAAGTTTTTGTTAGGGTTGGGTATGCCAAATTTGGAACAAAGAGACACTGGTGTTCCAGGTTCACCAACGATACTTCATCAATTGTTGGCACAAGACATAGGAACAGCCAGGATCATAGTGTTTATGAGGACAGTGAGATATAAGAGCGATGATTTTGAAGCATACATCAACATGAAAACTATTGTTGACACAGAGAACAAGCAAGAGCGCACTGCACTAGAGATGGCGATAGAAACGGGTAGATTCGCTGTTGTAAAGATGCTACTACAGAACAACGCTCAACTCTATGGTAAAGTACTGGCTGTAGATGCGTTTGAGTACGAGCAGTATCATCTTGCGTTGAAGCTTGCAGCATCAGAATGGAGTAGCGCGAATATACTCAGTGCAAAACAAATTCAAGTTGCAATACACAACGACATGAGCATGGATCAAGAAGAGATTATCTCTATCATTGAGACCCTCTCAAAACAACAAAAGGAAGAGTTTTTGAAACATATGTGTCAGGTAGGTGCAGGTAGCACAGAACCAAGCGATTTCACTGCAAATTGCAGTACAGTCCAAATGCTATGCCATTACAGGAAGAGCAATTTACTGCAGTATCTATTTACTCTTCTACCAAATCAGCAACAAGAGCTAGAAGACATGTTAGATCTAGTTGTAGCTCCTGAACCAATATTTAACAACAACATACTCCACTTTTTGTGTAACAGATATGCACTAATCTGTTTGATGGCAACAAACAAAGAAACAACAAGTGGTCAACAAAAGCCATTGCCAAAGATAATGATAAGTATGCTGACGAGCCACGAGTATGTCCGTAGCAAACATTTGTTTTCGCAAAAGAACAAGAAAGGGTTTACACCAGCAGAAATGCTCCCATCTCAAAACAAAGGAATTGTAACTGAGTACCTCCGAATAAATGAGTCATAGTTTATTGATGATACTTGATCAGTTGCTGTATAAGCTCATAAATTTGTATTTGATGTCCTAATGTTCTTACACCCACCATTGAAAGATGTTCCATTTTCATGTACTTGATAGCTGCTCCGTTCATTTCCTGAGCGACAAAGTTTTCCGTATATCTTCCCATATCTACACACATTAACCAAAGACCGACATCGCTAGAAGTCCACGTTAGCAGTGGTTTCTGCAACAGCACATGCAGCCGTTGTTCAAATCCCACTTTTACAGGGAATGGATGGTTTTCTTTCACTGTACTTGAACTCGTACTACTTGTCTCTGATAACGCTTGTTCAACAGCTTCTTGTCTCAACTTGTGTTCAAAATCCATTTCACTTACAAATGAATCAAACGAACCAACGTTTAACACTTTAGAGTGATGCTTGTTCGAAGAAGAGTTTTCCAAATCTTCAGGGAACCCTTCTTCGTCCGGAAAGATATCATTCTCTCCATTTTCCAAATCACTAACTACGTTATCTTCTTCCTCTTCTAAAAGTGATAACAACTCTGATGCAGTTGCTCTATCTTTTTGATCGATAACTAGTGTTCTATGAACAAATTGAATCAACTTTTCATCATAGAATTGTTCAAATGGAGCAAGTGTTTTTCTCACCCATTCAACATCTTTTGTTAATTCATTGTAAAAATCGACATGTTCAAGTAGAGTGATGATCTCCATAGCGACACAACCTAAACCCCAAATATCAGCAGCAGTGGAGTATCTCTTTCCGTTACGTTGTTGTGGAGATGCGTATCGTAGTGTTCCATCCGTTGCGATGGATTTTGTTAATTCTTCAATCTTGATGGATAATCCTAAATCTCCTACTTTGACATCGTAATCGTCTATTGATGTTGTATTTTCGGATCCTTTGGTTAGGAAAATATTCTTGGGTGTTACATCTCTATGAATGACATTCTTTTTGTGAATCAAAAGTAATCCGGAAGTTATCTGTTTCAACCACTTTCTAACGACCTATTTTGTTAAATAATTGTTGACACTCTTACACTATTTTTGAATTTTAATTCTTTTCGTCGATGGTCAGCAATGACTTTTCTCAAATCGCCACCGTCACAAAACTCCATAACAATGTTAATATACCACATATCATTTGATCCATTCTTCTCATCGCAATACAAGAACCAATTCTGGATTTTCACAATATTGTCAACTTTGTCCAACTCGAACATGCGTGAAATTTCTTTCGAAGCAATTTGAATATCTCTATGGTCGACCATTGGGATTCTCTTTATTGCAAAGATTACTCCTGATCGTTTATGTACTGCTCTATAAACCTATATACTGTTAACACGATTACAAATGACATACTTTTCCTTGAGCACCGCTTCCTATTAAACCTAAAATTTCATAATCTTTGATCTTTCCTCTCATGTGTCGAATATCGTATTCGTCATCATCTTCTAGTACAGAATTGACATCTAGTTCTCCAAAATCATCATCATCTGGGTATTCTGATTTAACTGCCCAAATGTTCACAGTAATCTTCTTTCTACGTTTTTTATCCAAATAACTGAATAGACCAAGTGAGAATCTTGGTTTTAGTTTGTATTTGGCGACATATGAAGCAACATTTCTACCTATTACAATTAGTAAACGGTAAAATCACTCGTACCTGCTACAATTAAACTTGTTGCTACTGCAGGACCATCTCCACCTGTTAACGCTATTATCTCTTCGTCACCCTTGTTATCTGCAAATTTGGCAGAAAGTCCATCAATACCACCAAGTATGTCACGAGCCGATTTTGATTGCAAAGAATCAACATATGAAGTGTTTGTACTTGATTTTGATTTGGAAGACATGTGGTATCGCTTTAGATTCTTCAATTGATCAACCATTTTTGACATGCTCACCGTTTGTGCGATCGCGCGACGAATAAAATCTGCCAAACGTTCATTGTACTGTTTGCTGATTTTGAGAAATAGTAAATCCATAAAATCGATATCGTTAGCAGCGTGAACGATCACTGGCAAGTTCTTCATAGTGATTATAGAAATGATGAGAATTCCAAATGCCCATACTTCTGCTTGCGCGTCGTATACACCTTCGCCTTCTCCTGTTTCGAAGCGTTGTGCGTTTGTTGGTCTGTTAATGATCACGAATTCATTACCAGTCGATTGAGTGTTTGATGGAGGTACAAACTTGTTGGGATTATTTCCATCTTGTTGGAACTGCATATTTCCTATTCGCATGTTCTGTGACTCACGCGAGTAGAATATACTATTTAGGTCCAAGTTTCCGTGTAGGATTCCATGCGAGTGTAGATGAGCGAGTCCTGATGCTAACTGGCTGAGCCATTCCAAGAGAATTTGATGAGAAAATTTCTTTCCTTCTAGTTTTGTTCGTTTTATGATACGATTCATCAAGACGCATGAACTATTTGTTAGAACTAAAAGTAAAAGAAAACATACTCTGTGACCATGTAGAATATGTGTTGATTGTCGTGTTGTACGAGTATGGCGTCAATGTATTGAACTACATTCTCATGTGGTTCGAGTGCAACAAACTTGGTTGCTTGTGTTTTGTAATTTTCAAGTTCCGAGTCGTTTGCAACGTACTGTGCAATCACGCAGACAGCATGTGGTTGTTGTGGGTCTGTAATGTTTTCGGCTTCGTAGATAAATCGACTGCATGGTGTTGATTGACTCGGTGAGTACTCTGTACTGTTCATTCTGAATTTCGAATGTGGATAGACTCTGTATTTTCCACCAGTAGTTTTGTTTTCGATAATAAAGGGTTCGTGTCGTGGTGAGTCATCGTCGCCTTCTGGAGAAACAATAGTCCTGCTCAATCTCAAGGAGTCGCGTAAATGGTCTTGAACGAGCTTGCTTATTGGTGCAGACATGTCCTTGTCGTATTCTTCAATGGCGACATTGTCTTCATCGTCACTTTCGTCATGTGGGTACATGTGCAATACTGGCGTTGTGTCACTTTTGATATTTGACGTTTCTAATTACAAAATTCAAATTTGAAGATGGGCGAGCACAAACAGTAGTTTACATTTAATAAATAGATTTATAGACACAGGTAGTCTCCTTGTGTTGGGAACAAAAATTGAGCATTGATTCCATACTTTTCTGCTTGTTTCTGAACTTGTTTCCCAATAACGTCTTTTGGATCGTCTCCTGCATCAAACGATGGCTTGATATGCTGTATTATCACTCTTAAACCTGATAAATCTGTTATCGATTGAGCTGCTTTCAAATCACTCAAAGTTGTCATCAAATCAGCAGGTCTAAGATGACCAAACAAAGCTTGGTCCGAAGTTTCATCGTTTGACGACACTTCAACAAAAACACCTCTACGAACATTAGTTTCAAGTTAATTACATACGTTAGTAATCTCACGTTCAATGATGGATCTTTCCAGATCACATTGAGTTTGTCACGCCAGTCACATGTTACGTTTCCAACTGGTGCTGATAAACCTGTGTCAGAGAGATACAAAATTTGTCTTTCTGTGTTGGTAGCGTTCTTGGCTGTAAATAAGAATGCTGTTGATAAAACATCTGCGTGGCATATTTCGAAAAATTTCACTGCAACGTCATCAAAAGCTTCGTTAAAAATATGACCAGTGGTGAATCCTAAAAGGTCGTTTACATGGTATTCGTTCTGAGTAATAACATCACGGTACTCGTATCGTTGCGTAATTTGTGGTAGATTTGGCCATACTTTGTTGTTGAATACGTTATTGTTTAGTGCTGATAATGTGGTTGGTAATCCAACAATCGCTTTTGCTTTTGGTCGATCATCTGCCGGAGTACCACTACCATGGTTAGTATGTAACAAAATAACATACTCTGCTCCGTCAAAGTAATCTTGTGGTGAATTCAGAACCAATCCAGCAACGTGATCCAAGTGAGGATGTCCAATAAAATATGCTAAAACGTGATTTCTAATCAAGTAGCCTGCTCGTTGTACATCACGAGAAGCATATCCTGGGAAAGGGAAATACAAGTTAGAATTCGAACTGGCAGTCGTTGTGTAAGTTAAACCTTCCTAGAAAATCAGTAAATAGTTTGTATGCTTACACCAATAAGGAATCTTCGAATTCCATAGAGTAAAGAGCCTGCATCCAAGGCAATAAATCTGTTGTTGCTACCCCTACTGATAAGAACGCCAGATAAATTCTCTTCTGTTAGTCCTCCGCCAACACCAAGCATAACAGCACTAAAAGAGCAGGATAAATTCCTCCTCACCGTATAATTAATAATACGAGGAACCAACATGAACGCAATGATAACTAATAATACTACAGCAACGACTATTCCGGTAATCAGAAGCAATATTCGTACTTTTCGAAGGCTGACTATTAGAATCCAAGATCAACATACTTTTTCTTGGCCGCATAACTCTGAAACATCTCTTGTCCAGTTCGTCTAGGATATTCAGCGTGTTCTATATCATCATGCAATGGTGTAGCACCTATATTCACTACCGATGAAGCTGTATTTTCGTCTGTATCGTAAGTGGTGTTTTTTGGACTACGAGGCGATCCACGAGGAGAGTCTCTTCTACTGAGGTCTACTATCGTACCTCTTTCGCTTGCCATTTTATGCTCCAAGTTGGTTCTATTTACAAGACCAACTTGAATGCTTTGCAGAACAAACCAATTCCGCAGTTCATTATTATTGTTCTCGAGATCTACAACAGCCTTTAGATACATGTCTACAGAAAAGAAACAACGTAACCCTTCGCTCAGTACAGACGCAATCGTGATTCGAAAGAGCGACGACAATAAGAATGAGATTTTATTAATCGAAAGAAAGAACAATCCATTTAAAGGAAAATTAGCATTTCCAGGTGGATTTGTAGATAATGGAGAAGATCCAGGTATTTTTAATTGTTGGCTTTAACGATATTAGAGGTTGCTTGTGTAAGAGAACTAAAAGAGGAAACGAACCTTATCGGCGAAGCCCCACCACATTTAATTGCAGTAGCAGGAGATCCTAACAGAGATCCAAGAAGTCACGTTGGTAATTTCTCTACATAATTTCTGACAATCACAGTGTCTGTTGTTTATGCAGTAAAAGTGAAGAAAGACAATCTAAAAGACTTGAAATTTGGTGATGACGCTGCTAAAGCAGACTTTATGGATCTTGATGATGTTTTGAAAAACAAAGAAATGGCTTTCGACCACAAGGAGATATTAGCGAAGAAGTTTATGCCGTGGTTCGAAGAGAAAGGTGAAAAGATATTATTTAACTAAATTAATTTTACATGCTGGTCGCCTATAGTGTCGTAAGAACAAATCTAAGCAATACCTGGTAACCATTGTGCAAATACGCCAGACGGTCTCTTGGATTGCGTTATTGTAACTCCTGACTGGTGACACGATTAGGTTCCAAACAAAATCATCTCTCACGATCATGCCACCAAAGAAGGATGACAAGGGTCAAGAGTTACTCAAGTGGTGCCAAAAAGTAACACAAGGGTACAACGGTGTTGCCGGTATGACATGTCGCTAATTCCCACTGACCTTCTAGTTGGTAACTTTTCAAAATCGTGGAAAGATGGTCTTGCATTCTGTGCAATTATCCATCACTTCAGACCTGACTTGTTGGACTTTAGCAAACTATCAGCAAACGAACCAGAAAAGAATGCAAAGCTAGCGTTTGATATTGCGGAGCATACTCTAGGTATTACACAATATTTGGAAGTCGACGATTTGAAACTATCATCGCCAGAACCTAAGAGTATTCAGATGCAACTATTCCAGTGGTTCAAAGTACGTTTGATTTTTAACATACTAACATTTTAGTATTTCTCCAGTTCACGCAGTGCTGGGTTAAAACCAAACATGAGCGTTGAAGATGAAGTTGCGCAGCTATTGGGATTAACTTCTGCAAAACCTTCTACACCATCGCAAACATCAACTCCAGTAACACCAGTGACACCAGTAACACAACCAACAACACAGACTACTCCAGTTACACCAAACAATACTCCAGTATCGGCGACTGTATCGCCAACGAAAACATTCGGTACACCAACACAAACTACTCCACAAACGCCAACTTTTTCTTCTCCTACTAATGTCAAAGTTAGTGCTCCATCACGTACTGATTTTGTCAAAGAGTGGGCAGCAAAAGCGTTCAGTAGAAGGGATGCCGAAGCAAATGGTACTTCAACAACAACTACTCCACAAAGTCCACCAAAAACTGTACAACCAGAACCTCAAAAGATTGTCGTACAGCCAGAGCCACAAAAGATCACCGTGCAACCTGAACCACAAAAGATTATTGTTCAACCAGAACCACAAAAAATCATGGTTCAGCCACCCACTATTGCTCCACGCAAACCTACAGTTGTACCTTCAGAGAAGCAACCAGTAGTTGACAATAGCAAAGAGTTAACTGAATTGAAAAATAAGATCAAAGAACTTACATCTGCAAATGATGCTCTTAGCAAACAAGTTGACGAAGCAAAATTGGCACTCAAACAAGAGCAAGAGAAGAAGGTAGTCGCACCTGCACCAGTTGAGAAAATTGTTGAGAAGAAAGTGGTTGTCGACAATAGCAAAGATATACTTGCACTTGAGAACAAGATCAAAGAGTTGAATAATACGAATGATTCACTTGCCAAAAAGATTGAACAAGCCAACCAGTCGTTACAAAAAGAACAAGAAAACGCGAAAAAGGCACAACAAGAACGTGATGAGTCTCGCAAACAAGTTGAACAATTCAAAAAGACAATTTCGGAACGCGAAGAGAAAATCAAAAAGATTGATCTTGAGAACAAACAAGATTCTAACAAGATCAAAGATTTGGAAAAACAATTATCGTCATTACAGGAAGAGAAGGTCAAACTTCAATCTAATTTTGACAAAGAGTATAATGAACAACAAAATAGAATCGAACAATTAAGCAAGGAACAAATGAGTATTACACAAGTTCCTGATTTGAGTGGACAAGTAACATCACTAGAAAATGCAAAAGAAAAATTGGAACAAGAGAATAAGAAACTCGTTCAAATGCACGAAGAAGAAAAGTCACAATGGAATGATAATTTATCACACTCGAAAAAACAAACAAAAGAGTTGGAAGATGAACTCAAGTCGATGCAACAAAAAATCAAAGAACAACAGGATGATCATTTGCAAAATATGGAACAAGTGAAGAAACAACTCAAACAGGAACAAGATTTGGTGAAAAAGATCAACGAAGATCACATCAAAGAACGCGATGATTGGAACAGAAAAATGAAAACAATCACCGAAAAAGATAGCGACGAAAAGTTGAAACAATTAGTATCGGAAAGAACCATTTGGGAGAAATCAAGAAAAGAGTTGGAAAATAGTATCCAAAGCGAAAAAGATAAACGAACCAAAGATGTCGACTCGTTGAATGGCAAGATGATCGAACTCCAACAAACAATTTCCAAATTGACAACCGATAAACAAGAATTGGAAAAGAAACAAAGAAGTGGAAGTGATGAACGAGATCATCTAGAAACACAAATTACAGAATTGAAACACAAGTTGGAACAATCAACGATTGCACAAAACAAAGTTACACAATTGCAAGATGAGAATGGTGAGTTGAACGAAAAGTGTAAATCGCTTTTGCAACAAGTGAATTCACTAATTATCGATCAAGAATATAGCAAGAAGGAAGTTGAGCGATTGACTGATAAACTCAAGAGTGATTTGTTCCACAAGGAAGTCGAAGCGTTAGCAAACGTCGATGACGATATGATTGATAAGAGTGAAATTGTTGTGAAACAATTAGAAGGTGAAAAGAAGGACTTGGAACGACAAATAGAGAAATTGAATAGAAACAATCAATCGACTATTGAGAAATGGAATGCAAGCAAACAAGAGATTGAAACGTTACGCGCGCAATTAGATAATAATGGTCAACAAGAAAACGATCAAGTTTCCAAACTTCAAGGACAGCTCGTTGCTGCCAATCGTCAAAGAGCAGAACTAAAGGGACAATTGGACGAGTCAATCGATGCAAAGACGGAACTGGAATCAACTGTTACCGATCTACGAGAACAAGTCAAAGAGTTGCAAGTACAAGCATCGCGAGTCGTCGAAGTGGCACCTACACCTGTTGCTGTTGCCACCACTTCGCAAACATCAGCACAAGAACAATTGGAACAATTTGTAATTGACCAATCGATCATTCTTGCACAACCACTGTATGTATCACCAGTGAAGAGTAGTGCTATCATCAACGTGAAAACGCAAAAGTCACACAAGTACAAACACAATAGTACTATCAAGGCAAGCGACAAGGGAACAACTGTCGCTTATGTACCTGCATCACTCAAAACATTATACAATTGTTTACACGAATGGGCAGCCGCTACACAATCCGATCGTTTTGCCAAGAATGTCATTTCGGCTATTCAGTACTCGATCGAACGCGATAGACAAGATGTCACTGTACAATGTTACTGGACAAATGTCATGTATCGTTTATTACACTTGGTCAAGGGAAATGCAGCCGATCAATGGTCTTTTGCATGCGACGCAGACACTGTGAAAAAGATTATGGAAAACGAATTTGGAGAAGAGATCGATTTGAAAGCGGTGATTCACGCAGCAGAAGAACCCATCGTGTTACCACCTGATTATCTATCACAAGGAACTAATTCCCAAGATTGGCAAATCGAGTTCGTAACAAGTTTATGTCAACTACTCAAGACTTGCTATTTCAATTTGATTCGTTCCATATTGAAACAAATTGAACCACTACTCCAAGATGCCATCTTTGGTTCTACAAAACAACACGTACACAAAAAAGCAACTGAAGATGAAATGCAAATCATCCTAGACGTTTTGGAATTCAACATTATTCAAATGAGAACTGATGATTTTATGCATCCAAGAATTGTACTCCACTTGTACAATAACATTGCTCGCTATTTGGATACCATGCTATTCAATTTGTCCATGTTGCAAAGACAACGAACCAACGCTCAATTGAAAGATATTTCAAATCAAGGTATCCAAATGAAAATGGGATTGAGTTTCTTGGAAAGTTTCTTCTATGAGAACCAATTAGTAGATGGAGAAAAAGTTCAAGAGTTGTTCTACTTGACTAGAGAATGCGCCGATGTTTGTGTATTAGCACAACCATCACTAGCATCGAACAGCGATATGGATAGAGAAATGAGAGAAATCGTTTGTCCACATTTACAAGTTGAACAAATTCATCATGTACTACTGTAAGTCTCAATTTCACATTTTTAACAATTTAGTGGCAAACAAAACGCTGTTATTACTCACTTGTATGAGAAACACATGCTATCGTTCATAGAGTTTTTGGAACCACTCTCTTTCACAACAATTGAAAAGAACGTATACCAATTCGAGGAAATCAACGATATTAACTCAACAATGTTCCCAATGTTACCACTTTCACCTGTCTTTACAAGTGATGTCATTGGTCACAAGAGAAAATCATTTAGTTTCTTGAAGAATGGATTGATCGAGCACAAACAATCGAGTGTAAAAGTTCAACAAGCAAAGAAGGTATCAGTAATGGATGACATTGATAAGCAAGTATCTACCGAAGATGCCATGTTTGATAAAGTGGAAAAGGTTGTAGAGAAGCCTATACCAGTGGTACAAAAACCACAGGTACAGCAACCAGTAGTACAAGCTACTCCAGTGGTACAAACACAAAAACCACAAATACGACCACTTGGCGTTGCCACTCCACCTTCACCAAAACCTACTCCTACACCGGTAGTTCAACAAGCACCAGTCGAACCAGCACCTGTCTCACAGAAACCAGTTGTCGCACCGGTGGTTACTCCAGTTATTTCACCTCAAAAACCTAAAGGATTGTTCGACGATGACGAGAGTAACGAAGATATCATAGAAAAACTCAAAGCTACACCAACACCTGAAAAGAAAACTGTTTCTCCAGTGATAGAAAAGGAAGTATCAGTGCCAGAGAAGGTCACAAAGAAGGATCCTATGTTCGACGATGATCCATTCGCTCAAACTGTTAAAAAACCTGCACCTTCTACATCGTCGCTTATGGACGATCCATTTATGTTTGACAAGAAACCAACTCCAAAGAAATCAACAGATTTAGGGGATTTGGAAAATCTGCTATCAGCTAAACCCAAGGGTAGAGGCTTATTTGATGACATTGATGATATGTTCTAGTAATCGTATTTACATTGATTGTATCATACATACGTCAGCAAAGTGTTTAGAATCAATAAACTGCTTGAAAAGATTTCCAGCCACCACCATGTTCCTAATATGATACTCCATTCTCTTCTTGTAATTTATAGTTATGGGCAGCAACAATTTCATCTCTTTAGTTCTGTTCCAAAACTCTGAAGCTATATTGACCCCAGCATAAATATCATCATCGCTGAAATTTGGTAGACATTCTTTGGCGCAGCAGAATACTACCCTCCTTCTCTCTTCAAGAACCTCAAAAATCTTATGCAAATAGAGTTTCTGAACCAAATAATGATTCTCTCTATCTATACCATGTCTCACAATTTAGGCGAGCTTTAGCATATGGAATAATCACTTCCAGTAGATGTGGATCGTTCCATATCGTTTGGCTGATGTTGTTTATTTTGTCTTTTAGCGTATTCTGCCAATCCGTTATAATATGAGCTGCTGACACGGTTGCTGTCTCAATAGGATGACGCTTAGGAGGAATGCTATCAAATGTTTCACCATGGTGATCTATCCAAGTGGGATCCAAGTCTATTTCGATCAAATCCGGATCTTTATCGAGTAAAACTAAAGATGTGCCTGTTCTTCTCGTTATGCGAAGCATTTTTAAATTGTGTTTCGCTTGCTTCTTGCTGTAATACATTGCTATAGGTCAACCAGGCAAAAACAAATATGTGATTACTTCATAACGCTGATTAACTGGCATTGGATGTATCCCATATCCCAAGTTAGTATTTTCACTTTTCTGGTTTCTACAGCTCCTTTGGGTGACCAGGTTTACCGTAGATGGACGCTGTAAATTTTAGAAAAACCAAAGCGACGTTATCATACCGTTACATGTCCACTTTGAAACTACCAGCGATAGGTCGTTCGAAGTCCTCGATGGCAAAATATACATACGAAGCAGTTGGTGAATTTCGAACAATTGACCAACCATCTGAACGCGAACAAGTACGCACACGAATGTCATACGCAGAAGAAGATTCTTCATTTCAACATGCGCTAGCAATTCTGTTTCCAATTACAGACAAGAAGAGAGGAGTAAAATTTAAACGAGACAAAGTCAATCGACGTTCACGAAGTGTTAGTATTCAATATGAAAAAGAAGTTAAAAGAATGTCAAATAACGCAGAACGTACTACGTTACCACAACTTGTATAGAATGTATAAATACCATTTATTGGTCTTGTTTTGGTCTGCAACGGCCAAAGTCAATTCCACAAGCCGCCCAGATGATAATGAAAAGGATAACCAAAATGATGAAAATCAAAATGGCGACCAAAATAATGAGTCTCTTTCTCATGCTCCATTTTACCTTGTTTGAGGTTCTTCTGTATAAAGATGCTGTTTCACCAAGTTCATCAGTTTGTTGCATCAAGTTTTCGAGTGTCTCACCACGCTCCAAGATTTTATCAATGTTTTCTATCATTGTATTCTTTACATCGTCGATTTGGTTGTTTATGGCTGCGATCTTATCGTTTTTGGGGTCGTTGAAATATTGCATACGTTCACGTAGCAATTGTTTGGCTTTGTTTCCGTTTTGCAAAAACTTGGTCTCGACGTCATCCAAAAAGCCAAAACATACGCGCATTGGGTATTCGGCACCGGCAACGCAAAGGTACAAATAGTAACCGCTAACTTTGTAGTGGAAATGATAAATTGATTGTGTCAAAGTTCTTCTGTGGTTGTCATGTGGAATTCTAGGAACCATCACTTTAACGGTCTCACCGAGCTTGGAATCACCT
>JAESGV010000844.1_pt1 | contig 13222 bp, 12 predicted proteins | sample 9269781 | NCBI WGS metagenome assembly JAESGV01 (sample SAMN15741586, study PRJNA653496) | algae metagenome | isolation source: Tildeniella torsiva UHER 1998/13D and co-occurring heterotrophs from... | place: Slovakia: Slovak Paradise National Park, Hrabusice, Kosice Region | collected 2000-01-01 | reverse complement strand
GAAGAACACGATATGTCCCCTGCCCACGACTAGACGCGTATGACTTGAGTAGGGAACAACTTACGCCGCACTGCATGAGCGGAATTGGTGTAAGGATCGCAAATAAACCTTTTGTTTTGTTTTGTTTGGGAAGGGAAGTACAATTTGCCTACTGCCTGAGACGTTCTTATGTAAGAAATTGAAAATGTGATCATCGAGGTAGTCGAACGCGAACAGATTCCTCGACTTTATGCGATTACGTATGTCTTTGGGTAGCAGATATCTATTATTGGCTTTTAGTCTCATGCAATAACCGTCCAATTCGATTCTTTCAAAACCTGCAATATATCTTAAAATCAGATCCCAAAATCGTAGAAGCTCTCCAGTCATCTCGAACCATTCACAAAAACAACTAACTTCAGGAGTCACTGTAGTCATGCTCTTTGGAATTTCTAGGCATTGTAAATCGCCTGTATTTAGCAATCGTGTTAACCTTTTGTTCCACAACCAAACTTTTCTAAGGTTCGGAAATGATTTCTTCAAATCTAGTGCCTCAACTAATCGATGATTTGGGGAGGCAGCAGTGAATACAAAAAGAATTTCCACCTTTCTGCTAAGGTGAGTTTTCGCTAGAATCGACACAAAGTCGTATAATTCTTTTTTGAATCCATAAATTGATCCGAACTACATTATAATAGCGATTAACGTACTCTATGAGCTGATCTTCCAAACCAACAATGGAAGAATTCTTTCCAATGAACATGTGTTGGCTGAACGTCATTGTTTCTATATCACCTAGTGTTGATAGAAAGATCTTGTTCCATGCTTTTGATATCAATCGCACTTCTGATGGTAACGGTCCTTCTTGGGCGAATGCATAGATCAAACTAAGAATGTTAACGTCGATTGTTTCCATCCTTGGTTGTGCAGTACAAGTAAACCACACTCAAAGTTAATATTGATCATACTGTTGTTTAGTGTACGATGCAGGTGTTGATGGCATTGATTGTAATCGCAGTAACAAAACAAATCACCATAGACACCAACCCGGCAGTAAATATGGCTTGGCGCTGCAGTGGCTCATCAAACGAAGAACTCGTGCATAATTTGTACAAAGCAAACATCATCAAGTCTACGAGTGTAAAAAACGCGATGCTTAAAGTCGATAGAAAGCATTATTTACCAGATAGTAGCAGTAATTCTGCTTATGACGATACGCCCTTACCAATTGGACATAGAGTAACAATTAGGTATTTAAAGATTTTATTTTAATTTAATAGCGCTCCTCATATGCACGCATTCGCTTTGGAGATGCTACACGATAAATTGATTAGTGGAAGTAAGGCACTAGATGTAGGAGCAGGCTCTGGATACTTGATCGCGTGTATGGCACATATGGTTGGCGATACAGGACACGTCATAGGAATCGAATACATTCCAGAACTAGCAAAACATGCGAAACAAAGATTACAAACAGATCCTAACGAAACGATACAGAAGATGCTAAAAGAAAATAGAATACAAGTATTCGAAGGTGATGGTTGGCAAGGATTCGAAAAAGAAGCTCCATATGCAGCAATACATGTCGGTGCCGCTGCAGAATCTATTCCAGAAAACTTGATCAAACAACTAGATAACAATGGAAGACTGGTGATACCAGTTGGCGACAGTTGGGAACAAACAATTATGATTTTGGAAAAAGATGGCAACGGAAATGTTTCAAAACACTCTGACATGGGTGTAAGTTATGTACCATTGGTGAATCCAACAAAATCAAAATAGAAAATTGTACATGTAATTGCATCTTCTGCAGAATTCGCCCATGTATGCTATTAGCCACTGGTGTCTCAACAATCTCTGCGCCAGCAACAGCTACAACTACAGGTGCAGCTACGACGAAGCTCTAAACACCACAAAAGCCAACACGTCAACATCCACGATTACGCAGCTAGAATTGTGACATTTACAGGATTAGTGGGATACAGGTTATCAATGCGTTTAATGGAAGCGTGCTGAAATAAGCTTGTGCAACAATAGGTCGTTTCCTCCAACTCTAATACCTGCACACTTTGAGCAATCACAAATGAATCCATAACTGTAAGCTAATTGAAAACATCGATCATAACAAGACTGTTCAGCAGAGTAGTTAATTCTAATCTCCTCACCAGCAGAAATGCTTCGTATAGCTACCAAACGAATATTGTGTGTAACAATATAATCAGCGTTATCCTCACATGAATGATTGATTAACGTAGCTAGTCTGAAAAATGTTGATCCTTCGAAACTGAATCCAAATGCATTTGTTCTCACTAGAGAATCTACAAATTGGAATGTACGAAAATCAAATCTTGGATCTCCAAGTAGACCTAGGGTTGAAACGATGTGAAACCAATGTCCAACTTTTCTGACTTCTGCATGTTTTATAGCTCCAGCGTGGAACGTCTTGAATTCAGTAAGATCTTGAATAGAACAGTTTCTAGTGAGTGCCATACCAACGCATTTGATGAAGACGATGTTGCCATCTCGGAAATCTTCTTTCAAAAGTGCAGTTACGTTTCTTTCCTTGAGTACGTGTATGTATGACGCATAGGCTATGTATCTACAAATCTTTGTACAGTACACCTTTCCATGTTCACCTCTTGTTGGATTGCTAGGTACTTGTCGAGAACAATGGAAGCAATGTGTGGTATTCATGAGACTAGTGATCACAGGAAGCTCTTCGAAAATAACTTCTTGATCCATGATGTCTTTGGTGGCAAAAGTGGCTAGCCCACGATCTGTTTTTCGTATCTCCACTTTCGTCTCTCTCGCATGTTTGGGTACTCCGTTTTGTTCCAAAAACTCAGATCTCGCTCGTTGTTCAAAAAAGTTTGAGATGTAACCAACTGAAGTGTGTTCGAGAAACTTCTTGACGTCTTTTGAAGAGCGTTCGCGTGATCTGAAGTTTGTCCAGCACATTCTTAAAGATGCGAAAATCAACTGCATTTCAGAATCAAGATTATCAAACGTGGAAGCTACCAGTCCATCAGCAAGTGCATTTAAACTCTTCGTGCTCACTTGAATTTGTGTTTGTGCACGCTGCTTCCAAAAACTCGTGTCATTTGGGTGTTGAAGATGCATTTGAACCAACTTACGATAGTTTTCTACGTGATCTATGATAGAACTCGTCATTTGCGCAAAATCGTGATGTCTTGATTGTCGTTCATCGTGCAGCAACGTGCAGGTGTCGTACTTGCTCTGAATGACTGTCTTCAAGTTATTAGAACTCATTTTCGAAAATCTTGGATCGCTCATCTACGTTGTTCTACGCCTTCTTGTTTGCTATTCGTTTCAAGTTGTTCCAAATTTGCTGCGACCAAATTTACCTTCACGTTGTAAATTGGAAATAATGCTTCGCGCGTCCCAGTTCAAATCATCTACTCCAAGTCTATCGCGGGTTCTGTTACGTTCTACAACAACTGTACCACGTTCACACAAACTATATCGCACGAAAAAAACAAATTTGGATATCTTTTTCGAAGACCCCTCACTTTCCACACGAGAACCACTATACAAAACGTCAAACTTTTTCACTAGCGATCCCAGTTATTATGATGAATCTTTGCAAGGAGATAAACACTACAAACGAAAACATTTCGAAGATGCTATCCTATCTTACACACGCGCCATAGATGCAAGTATTCGAAACAGAAACATACAGCAACAATTACGCGCTACTGTACAAAAACTAAAATGCATTTTTGCGTGTCGATTACTCGGACAAGAACCCATAGAGGAACTAGAGTTTGTGTACGCCAATACCACTCCAAATGATTTGTACTATCACGTCGCAAAAGCAATACAAATTTGTATCGCTGCTCACAAACCAGAACTTCAGTACCTGTCACTCCAATACAACCTAGATCCAGAACCTTCCATTTTATTTTTCCATGACAAGAAGGAAAAAATCTTTTACATGGATAATTTCCAAGAAATAGAGTTTGTGTTACTGCATACAAAACAAATATTATTAGAACGAAGTGGACAAGAAATGGTAAATGAAATGTACGCGTATGCAGAGAGGAATCCAACAAATTCGTTTGCGTGGACGTGTAGTTCGGCTGTTGATATGTTACAGTGTCAACCTGTGATAGATGGTGAAGAGTTTGAGGAACCACTAGGACTGAGTTATTTGTACCTTGCAAATCGTGCCTACTACTCGGTACTGAAAGCAAAAGAGAGTATGACGTTTAGTAACAAGTATACATACTCTCCTGCGTTTCAAGTGAATTTAGCGTGGACCATTGCTCGTGCATGTCACGTGTATGCTGTACTAGTTGATCAATTCCCACATTTCAAGAATCACAAATCACACGACATGTCGTTACAAATGATAACCACTCCACCGGCAGAGAAAGCAATCGAGTATTACACAGAAGCGTTACAAGTTGAACATGGGTACTTTAATCACTATGTATTTGCACCCATCTTACATCGTGGACAAATGTACATGCACATGCAACAATGGAACAAGGCAATCAAGGATTTAACACGAGTGGAGATGAATCACAAAATCATGACCGATGAGAAGATTTCATTGTATAGCCGATTGGCTCATTGTTACTGGGCATTAGACGATTACAAGAGTACTGTCGAGTATGTCACGAAAATCATACAAGTGGAACCAAAGTTCACATGGGTTCACAAACGCGCGCAATTGCACATGGCAGTGAAAAATTTTGATCAAGCAATAGACGATTTGACACTATTAACAAAATCAAAAAGTCAAGAAAAGGTAATCAGCGTTCTAATGCAAAGAGGTGACTGTTACCAAGAAAAGAAACAAGAAACATTGGCCAAAAAAGATTTCCAATCGGCTTTAGCACTCGCTAAAGAAAACAATTTTTCAGAAATGGTCTCTCAAATCGAAGCATATTTAAATTGATTTATTTGGTGTAACAGTTACATCTAGTACTATTTTTAAAGTGTTTGAAATTAACATTGGATCTATCAACGTTGTGACGACAGGAACAATTTTTCTTTGTTCAGTACCCTTGTATCGTTGTTGGAACTTTTCTTGAATAAATGCTATGGCTTGTTTCATGTCATTTCCGCCAGTGTATTCTGGGAAAAGTGTTGATAATGGTTTTCGATTTAGGGCATCTTGTAACAAATCAACTTTGGATAATACCAGTACAAATGGAATGTTGACAAGTTGTGGATCGTTAACTACTTGCTCAAACTGTTCTAAAGAGTCTAGGAACCTGTTTGTCTCACCATCTTCGTACATTTTACGAGTGTAGTCAGAAAGACCAACAAAATAGACTACTGTAGTGGTACCTGGGTATCTGGTGCTCCATTCTAAGGATAGGTTATTGACTATTAACACGACAACTTACTCTTTCTTTCGACCTTTTGTCCTCCTGTGTCACAAATGACCAATTGTCTTCCATTAATCTTGAATACCTTTTCTGCAACACCCGTTGTCTTTAGTTTTATTCTAAATACGTCCTCATGACTAGGATCGTACTCCTCTGATGCGATTTTATCAATCTTGTTGATATAGTAAGGAACAGTTTCTTGCAACATAATTTCATCTGCATGCTCCCTAACTAACTGCACATCTGGATCATTCCATATTTGTTTCACCTTTTCTGCCATTTCTGCATCAAATACCTTATCATGTGGCCTTTGATTTGCAAAATCAATAATTTCTTGATTCTTTATGGAAAAACCCAAATCATCAGCAGCGCGAATCAAAGTGATACACGCGTGTAAAATATTACTTTTGACAAGTCTTTCATATTTGACACCATGTTCTTCATCATACGATCCAGTTTCCAAAAACTCGAGTTGTCTGAATAATGTTGTTTTTCCACTTTCTCCGGTGCCCAATAGAACAATTTTAATGTTGGAACCAAGTGCCGGTAAGTGTAACAAATTGGACATTCCGCGATGTCTTGTTCTCCTAGTTCTCTTTTCTTCTGTCACGTCTTGGATCATACTTGGATGTTTCTGAATAAGCACTTTGAACTCGTCATATGAGATTTGATTATCACCATCGGAGTCGGCACTTGCTAATAGTTCAGTTACAGTGGTTTCGTGATCGACATCGTCATCGATTTTTGAGCTTTCAAAGATTTGCATCAGTTCTTCTTTAGAGATGAATCCATCACCATTGACGTCGTAGATACGAAATGAAACTATTGTTGTTAAGTGATATGAGCGAAAGAAGTACATCGTATTTTATCTTCTTGTGTGCCTTTTGTTGCATTGTTTAAACCTGTTAAGAACTCGCGAAAATCGATAGTGCCGCTGCCATCTACGTCAAACAAATCAAATAAACGATTCATGAACGGTGATTCTGTACGTCCCAATGCTAAGCAGAACTCTTTCTTATCTATCACGCCATCTTTACGGTTTGTTCCAGCGATTTTTTGGAATTTTGCGTAAAGCTCTTTTACCTGTTCATGTGAAACTATTTTGTTAGGAAAAATTGTAGTATTGTACGATTTGATTCTTCTACAAGCTCTTCCAAGTCTTGACGTTTCAAACTCGCTTTATTGCCCATGAGGTGTTGCTTTGCTGGTGTGGCTCACGTCACACGTCAGTTTTACTGAGTTACAATTCTGATTCCACCATTTTCGTTGCCGCTCTTTGATTGGATTCGTTAGATGATAGCTATGCTGCGAGCTAAAATCCAACAATGACAAACTGTTTACCTCGAGCTCCTTACATTACAATCCGTTGTTATTCCTATAACCAAAGATTTAAAATAGAGATAATGAACTCATCAATAGAAGAGCGCTGTGGACAGGTTAACGGTCCTTGTATTTACGATCCACGACAGGAAGAACGATTACATCATAAGACCCAGAACAAATCAAGTTTATTTTTTAAATGCACAAATGAAATGCTCGATACAAAGATCTTCCAACAGTAATATTTATAAAGCAATATCATACAAGTATAAAACAAATAATTGCACTTGCATGACTTAATTCATTTATGTTTGTAAAGAGTTTGAGTTGTCTGCTGTCAAGTTTGCGAAAGAAAAAACAATGTTGGGGGTTGTGTTAGCGGCGGTTACCATCCTCACAGGTGCGATATGGTTTATGTACTTTCGGCAAGTAAACGTGAAACCAAAAACACCAACAAAAACCGATAAAATCGAATCAACACGACGATCAATAGACAAAAAACGGTCGTCGAAACCAAAATCGCCAACAGAGGAATTTACTTTTACACAACCCAAACCAAACGATAATTTTAAGCCGTTAACATTTTCGTTTGGAAATGATTTTACTACTGGAGAGAAAGCGTTTATTGCTCCTGTACAACCCATTTTTAACAATGCATCCCCACAACAAACAGATGTGATGGAAAGTATACGGCGAGTCAATGTTCAGGTTGGTGCTTTATTTATTCATTAACAATATAGAGAAAACATGAAAATTCACAGCTACTGCAGGCTATGGAGCAGAACAAAGTAGTCCCTACAGGATTTGTAGAGCGACCAACTTTATCGTGGCGCACAACACCAAGAGCAGCAAAACCTTTTGATACAAAGTATTTCGTTTCTCAAATTATACACCAGAGTAGACGTGCCACTGCAAACCTACAAATACCAAAGAAGAAGTCAAAACAACAAGTCGCGACAAGAGATATTGCAGAATCACACGAAGCGATTGATAGTCCAAAACGAGCAAGTATTCCACAACAATACGCGTTGCCATCTTTTGCTGATCGTACGATAACACGCCCAATAAGTCCTATCACAACACCAACAAAATCATACAGTCCTACTACAAGGGTACATTTCTTTTTAAATTTTTGACATTTTAGACTGCATATAAACTTCCACAATGGGCACTAGATTGGTTAGAATTCCACGAAGAACAAACTATTTCAGAAATTCGACCAAAGAAGGGGACAACCCCTCCAAGTGAAAAATTGGCAACCTGGGAACAACTCATCACTGGTGCATCTCTCGATCAACTGTACGCAGATATGGTTGCATTCTTTTGGCAAGATCACTATGATGATGAAGAAGAGTTTGTGCTCGACGTTATCGCGTATTACAAATCGAATCCTATCAGTACGTTTTTTTCGTTTATTATAACATTTTAAGAATTTGAATCGCTGCTATGTAGTATCGGAGAGTATGTTCATTCAGATACCGTTACAGAGTACTTGATCGCCTGTTTATCGTCATCAACTGATCAACTCGCAACTGTTGTAAAGAAACGCATCGAAGCAGAGGAACGCACAGAAAGTGAACCAGTAGAACAATCCACAGAAGCACAACGTATCGCGTGGCAATTAACCATACTAGAAACCAAACTCTTTTCCGCGATCCAGTTCGTCGAGTTTTTAAATGATAATTTTTTGGAAAAATACATGAACAAACAAGCGAAGAATATTGCAAAACTAGTTAAAAATTTTAATGATATCGTTTCGTGGGCATCGACGAGAATAGTACAACAAGATGATACAATCGAGTTTTTTATAGACGTTATGCAACACTTGATGGAAAATGGATCTTTTGATAGTATGGCTGCAATTTATTTTGCATTAAACTCGCCTGCTGTACAAAAACTAGAATCACTTTGGGAAAAAGTAGATGAAGAACACCAAGAATTGTTACAAGATATCCAAGATTCAATAGAAAATAACAAAGTATCCGAAATGTACACAGAAGTTGCGCATAGTACGCCATATCTTGCACCATTGTTGGGAAAACTCACACGTACAAGATCTGCACAACATGACGATACCACAAATCATCGTTTGAACCTAAAAAGAAGAACAGAAGAATTGGAAATTCTAAAAATGGTCGACACTATGCAAAAGAATGCTCGTTATATTCGTCAAAAAGCAACTATCAAACTAACTGGTTTATCTAGTGATGAATTACTCGATTTAGTACAAAGAGCGCCTATTGATGAGGAACGAAATATCTCACCAAGAAAGAATGAACCAAAAGTTGTCGGAACGAACGTTAGTGCGGAAAAAGCAAAACGAAAAACAAGTATTAGCAAAGATGAATTTGCTGGTGCCATAGAGAAGAGTAGACAACGATCGGGATCTCTGAATCGTGCACCATCGCAACCTGCTATTGAAATTGAGAAACCACAACCGATACAAACGATACAAACAGAACCCTCGTACAACTTTTCAGGATTTTCGTTTGGAAAACCATCGACTCCATTCACACCATCGCCTACAACTTCTGCGGAATCGCCTGCGCCTGATTTTGCAAGCTTTTCATTTGGACAACAAGCATCACCATTTACGCCATCACCATCAGAGGAAGAATCCACAAAACCAAATGCGTTTGCATTTAACACGGCTCCATTTACCGAAACAAAACGTGAACCGTCGCCATTTTCATTTGGTGATTTCAAGTTTGGACAAGCTACAACACCAATTGAAGATGTTAAACCTTTTTCTCCACAATTTACGTTTGGACAAGAGGAAGAACAACAATTGGAAAAATCACCAATCGAGATTCCAGAGGTGAAAGGTACAAAATCACCAACGAAGCAACAAGAAACGTTCACAGAAGGTGAAGAGTTCTATGGAGGTGACGATGATGATTCTGATGTTTCGGAAATTAGTGGTATGGACTCCGAAGAAGAGGAAGAAGCGCTAGAACCAGTTCACGCCAAGATTGGTGACAATGGAATGACTTTTGACGTACAGATGGACAAGTACGATTTTGGTCTCGATCAACCAAGCATTGATGGCGCAACTGGATTCTCATTTGGAGTAGAAACAGCTCCATCTACTGGATTTGGATTCAATCTTGGAAACCAAAAAGAAGCAACCAGTTTCTCATTCGGAAATCAAGAACCATCTAACGAAAAGACAACAGAAGAGCCAAAAGCAATGTTCACATTTGGTTCCAATGCAGCTGTTGAAAGTAACGACGTTGCTTCCACAGGTTTCTCATTTGGAGGAGCATCCAATGAACCATTTAAATTTGGAACACCAGATACAGTTACTAGCTTTAGTATGGAACAACCTGCTTTTGGTGCAAACGCGTTAGGGTTCACACCAACTTTTGGTGCCACAACTACAGAACCAAAAGCAGAAACTGAACCAACAGAATTCTCATTTGGAAATAACAAATCATCTGGCGCATCAACGTTAGCGGAACGATCTGAGCCTAAAGTTGAGGAACCAAAACAAAAATCACCAACAAAACAAGAGTTTACAGAAGGTGAAGAGTTCCTTGGTGGCGATGATGATGACTCTGATGTTTCGGAAATTAGTGGTATGGACTCTGACGAAGAGGAAGAGGTGCTAGAACCAGTTCACGCCAAGATTGGAGAAAATGGAATGACTTTTGATGTTGAAATAGACAAGTATGACTTTGGTCTTGAAGAACCAAGCATTGACGGTGCAACTGGTTTCTCTTTTAGTGGAGAAAATTCTGGATTCGGTTTTGACAATCAACCATCAACTGGTTTCTCATTTGGGAATCAAGGACCTGCCGACAAACAAGAACCAACAACAGGATTTTCATTTGGAAATAATGGATTCTCATTTGGTGCCACTGCAACTGATGCAAGTACCAAAGATGCAGATTCCACAAACGTTCAAACAGCATTTTCATTTGGCGGTACCACAACTGAACCATCTACCGATTTTGGTTTTGGAAATCAAACATCATTTGGTGGTTTCGTATTCGGTGGCGCTTCAAAAACTGGAGAAATTGTTGAACCTGATTATGAAAGTCCAAAAGCAAGTCCACTCCCACAATCGTCCAATGATATTGAGCATGCTTTTGTTCCTACATTTTTAACACCAACAAAAGAGGAACCAAAACAAGTTGAGGAACCAAGTGTCGATGAACCTATCGTCGAACAACCAGAAACTGTTGTAGAACCAAAGGTCGATGACAACGTCGTTGAAGAACCTCAAGTCGAGGAACCAAAACCTGAACCAAAAAGACGTGCATTTGCAAGCAAACTCATACAACGTGGCACAAAACCATCTGGTGATTTGGCAGAACAAATCAAAAAGAACATTTCGGAAAAGCAACAAGCACATCGTGATGCCGAAGATAAAGAAATGGCAGAAGATGAGAAGCGAGAAGAGGAAGAAAAACGAAAATCACTCGAGTTGACAGCGGTAGAGGAACCAAAAACGGAATCAGTCGATGAACCAAAAGCTGAAGAACTTAAAGTCGTCGAAGAACCAAAACCAGAAACTGTCGCAGAAGAATCCAACGTTGAAGACAAACCAGAAGAGACCAAACCATTGGAAACTGTTGCACAAGAGGAACCAGTTCAACCAAAGAAACGCGCATTTGCAGGCAAACTCATGCAACGTGGTGCGAAACCAACTGGAGATTTTGCCGAACAAATCAAAAATACCATCGCAGAAAAGCAAAAAATACATCGTGACGCAATAGATAAAGAATTGGCAAATGATGAAGAGCAAGAAAAACAAAAGCCAACCGTTGAAGAGGAACCAAATGTTTCAGTAACACCTGCTACACCAACATCAAGTGATAAGAAATCTCCAAGACCAGTTCTTCCTGATTTGAAACATATCATCAATACTGTCATCACCGACAACCAACAACCTATTTCCGAGAATAGAATTGCAACACCTATCCACGAAGATGAAGAACCAAAAACACCAAAAAATCATGCGGAAGGATTGACTGAAGAACAAAAGAATACAATGGTGTTGACACCAACTGAAGAACGAGTTCCATTGGAAGAGATGGTGAAAAAGAGAAGAATTTCATTCTCCATGAAAGAACCATTGGTTTTGGAATATGTACCGGAAGCATCACACGATATTGACGATGGACACAGAATATTTGACAGCAACGAAGATGATTCTTCTGATGAAGAGGATGACCCAACCATGGTTAGACACAATGAAAATGATAGTGACGAAAGTGATGAAGAGGATGACCCTACAATAGTTCGTGTAACACCACAAGAGAGAAAACGTAGAGAAGAAGAAGCGAAACGTTTGGAACAAGAAAAGAAACAGGAAGAAGACGCACAACGTAGAAAAGAGGAAGATCAACGCAAGAAAGAATTTTTGGCAAATGAAGATGCGAAAAGAACTCAAGAACTATTACTAAAAGCCGAAATGGAACGCAAAAAAGATGAATTACCAAAAATGTTTGAAGCAAAAGAAGATTATGTTGTAGATCAATACGGTTACATCTCGCTTATGAAAGGTGAACAAATTTTGATTACCGGCAAGTTGACTGCCGATTTGTGGGAAGGAGAACGTTTAGGATTATCAGGGTATGTAGATGCTAATTATCTGCAAGAGGTAAAACCTCATGCAGAGTTATTAGAACGTGTTCGCAACCGTAAGAAAATTAGTAGTGTTGATTTCTCAAACATGAATTTAAAGAGTGAGGATTTGACGGATATAGTACCCGCCATTGTTGAAAATACTCACGTGAAACGAGTTAATTTTTCAGGTAATGTAAATATAAGCGATGACGATTTGGATGCAGTTGTGGAATTGTTGCAAACCAAGAGACTAATAGATATCAACTTGTCTGGAACTTCTGTCCAAAACATTGAAAAATTATTGGACGAAGTTGACGACAATGAGATCGTCTCTTTAGAATTACCCTCTGGTTGCGATGAGAAGTTTGTGTTCCAATTGCAAGACAAATTGAAGCAAAACGCCAATCGGAAACAAGCCATTCTTGAAAATGAAACAAGTAGAAAGAAAGAGATAAAAATACAAGACGAGAAATCATAAAATTGCTGGCTATTTATTTGTAAGTAGACATTGATTGATACAAGATTTTGTGGTAGCTATGGTTCTGTAGTACTGGTTTTCAGTTTCACGCTTTAGAGTTCGCATTGACATCATGTCAGATCAGTTGTCAGCAGGATAGGTCAATGCGTGCTTTGCGATTCTAATATGCGGCGTATCATCACACAGGCTACTGGAAGCACTGGCGAAAATTGTCTCTGTCGCTCTATGCGCTAACTATATGAGGATGTACGGTCAGTCCCACTGATTTATGACAAGTTCTCGTGAAAGATGATGGACAGACGTCTGACAAGTGTCGCGCATATTTAAGCCGCTCAACCAGGACACATCCAAACAACTAAACACAATTTTCTCAAAAACATCATAATGCGTACCGTCTTGGTTCTAGCTCTATTGGCCATCATCGCCGTAGTTGCATTCGCACAAGTTGCCGAAACTAAACAAAGCAAGGCTGTCTCCAAGGCAGTTGTTGCCAAGAAGACCGGTGCTAAGA
>JAESGV010000843.1_pt1 | contig 13225 bp, 18 predicted proteins | sample 9269781 | NCBI WGS metagenome assembly JAESGV01 (sample SAMN15741586, study PRJNA653496) | algae metagenome | isolation source: Tildeniella torsiva UHER 1998/13D and co-occurring heterotrophs from... | place: Slovakia: Slovak Paradise National Park, Hrabusice, Kosice Region | collected 2000-01-01 | reverse complement strand
GTAAGTGTACCACCACATAATTAACACACCAGACACTGACGAAAACGATCAAACACTATTGAGACCCTGCTGTATAGTAGAGTGTGATCGATATGGTACAAGACTACTTAGTAGTCTTCGAGAAAACTATGTGTTAAAAGACGGTCATTCTGGTCGTGTATGTGAGGGTCACTATCGAAGAGACCTTCGAGCATTCAAACGTATGTAAATATTACTGCCAAAAACTCACACTGATAGGCAAACGTAACAGTGACACTCCTAAGACCATCACAGAAGCGACACAACAATTCCCAGCCTTTAAACAAATGGATACCACCCAACAAATCTCAAACGACCCACTTGATCTATCACCATCAACCACCTATTCTAGTGAAGAATACCCGATCTCACCCTCATCACCCATATCAAGTGACTATTCAAATTCCTATGTTCCACCTGTCACTATGAACGAACTAATGTTAAAACCAGAAGTGTTCATGGAGGTTAATGAGGAACTTGAGGAAGGCCTCGAAGAAGGTCCCTCTATCATTCGCATCACACCAACTAATCGTGTGAAAAGGCTTCCCGATTTACATCTTCCTGTATCTGATTACAGAAAGTTTAAGACCTTCTGTGAATTTGTTTTGAAAGCTGAACGTGTTCTATAAGCTTCGCGATCGAAAGAGCTAGTTGTGTTATATATAAAGTTTTCGCTGGTTGGCCATGATGCTCGACTCGCAAATTTTAAACTTTTGTTTATTTCCAGAACTGCCAAAACGACTTGTTAGAAGAGCTATCTTGAACTTCGGCTTCTTTTGAGTTCAAATCTTGTGCAGTATTTTGAATCGAGGTAGATGATGCATCATCGTCGTACTTTGTTTCTGCATACGATCTTCCAACTGCTTGGTCTAATACAGTTTCTGAATAAGTTACGCCGATATCGATCTTCTTGTTAGCGGGGTTGATGAGGCTCATTGTTTGATTTGTTTTATAATTTTGATGGAAGATAAAAATACTTACTCAACCTCAAGAAAATGAGCGTACTAAAGGACAACTACAAGAAAAGAAGCGGTTGTACAAATAACTTTTAATCTTTAGCATCGCATATGCCATCATTATAGATACCAAAAGTTGCTTCGTTTTCTGGTAAACTTGGTGAATCGTAAATCTTGCAAATTCTAGTCTCGCCACGTCCCTTTCTCAAGTATAATCTTGTTGTTGATGCGTGAGCAATAATGTTGCCACCAATTGGTTTCTTTGGATCTGCTTGGAACATGGCATCTACTTGAGCTACAACTTGATTGGTAATAACTACTGCAACATTGAATTCAGCAGCAATTCTTGTCAAAGCTCTCAAAAATTGAGCCAACTTCATTTGACGAGCAGATAACTCACCACGACCTGAGAAATCTGTACGGAAAAGTGATGTACATGAATCAACTACGACTAGAGCATAACGACTTTCTGCCATCATTGCGGCTGCTTGTACTAAAAGTTGTTCTTGATGGTCACTGTTCATTGCGCGTGCGCATGAAATGTTATCTAGTACGTCTGTTGGGTTCAAACCGAAACGTTCTGCGATTGGAGCAATCTTTTCTGGACGGAAAGTACCTTCAGTGTCGATGTACATGGCTTTTCCACATCCACCACCTTGTTCAACTGGTAGTTGACATGCAACACACATAGTGTGACAAAGTTGTGTTTTTCCAGTTCTGAACTCTCCAAAAATTTCTGTGAGTGAGTCGGACTCAATACCACCTCCTAATAGTTTATCTAACTCCTTGGAACCGGTTGTGAGTTTGATAATGTTCGCGCGTTTGTTGTTTAATTCCGTGGCAGTTGTGAAACCCATTGGAACTAGTTTACCGGCAGCCTCAATGATTTTATCGGCTTTGGCTTCAGAGATACCCTTGACGGCTAGAATTTGTTTTTTTGGTGCGAATGCGACACTCTCGACGGTGTGAAAACCAGCGGTTACGAGTTTCTTTACGTCAGTGGCACTGATACCTTGTTGTTCGAGTTCGGCAATCATTTTTGGTCCGGAAATGTCTCCAGACTCTTGGTCGGAGCCTACTTCTTCGACTTCTTCTTCGTCTTCGACTACTTGTTTTCTGGGCATTGTGTTGTTTTTGTGTTTTGTTGAACAAAAACTAGAAGACAAGTTGACTTTTTATTAATCGGGTTGTTCGAAATTTTACTCGACTCGCCTGAACAACATTACAATACAGTTTACAACTAGCAAGGACAGACCTGACGCAAACACTGGGCGTCACAATATCATGACTTATATCTTCAAATATATACTACAATTTATTTTACATTTTGAAATTAGTGGACAGCTAAATTATCACCTCTGAGTACACCGGCAAACTTTTCTTTCAGTATCTCGTCATGACTGGCCGCTGGTTTTTCTTCCTCCAAAGACTTCTGTGGAGAGTCACCTGAATGTTTGATTGAGCTGCCAGCAAATGGCAAAATAACATCAAACAGTCCCTCCAAAGCTTCAGGGGCACTTAAACCACCCACGATAGTAGCTTCCCGTTTTTCATGTTGATCCAAGTCGTCTGAAATTGTATTGGGTGTTAAGGATACTCGTGTACCCTCCTTATTGTCTGCGACAACCTCCCATGTGCCCTCTTGTTCTCCATTAGTCATGCGTAAAGAACCATTATCGTCAATCAACGTATAAGTATGGTCATCAAATAGAATACATTGAAAATGTTCGTATGCAAAGTCGAGTCCGTGCATTTATCACGTCTGATGTGGTTAAGTTTGTTTGAATTGTACTTCAAAATACCTTGTGTTTAGGATATTTTAATAATAGCTCGGTAACGTAAAAATATACCTTGCGGAGACTCTCGCGTCGCGGCCGATGGTTTATACCGAAGTGTTCCAGCTAGTAAGATCATCTACTGTTCTTCTTTCTTGAAACCAAGGTAGTACGGGTAAGTACGGGTGTTGTTACCCTAGCTTATGTTTGCTGTGGGTAATTCAATCAAAATCACAAATTGAAAAATGACACAAGCCCTAACTGAACTGTGCCAAGGTCTCCCAAAAGTTTTGCCACCAGCATGTACGGAGCGCGACCCATCTGTGCCACACGCTCCAATTAAAAATATTGACAAGATTTTATCAGATCAAGATCAAATACTTGCAGTCAAAAATGCTCTTCGGTTCGTGCACAACATACAACTAACAAAAAAGATATTTTGAACCACAACATCACAAAACATTGGCTCAAGAATTTTGGAACGAGTTGAAAACGTACGGACATATCTACATGTATCGCTTCAGACCTAATATCGAAATGCGAGCGTACCCAGTCGATTCCTACCCAGCAAAAAGCAGACAAGCGGCTGCGATTATGGTCATGATAATGAACAACTTGGATCCTGCAGTATGGCATTAACCAAAAAAATTTAACACCAATAGGTTGCGCAATATCCACACGAGCTTGTAACATATGGAGGAAATGGGTCCGTGTTCTCAAACTGGGCTCAATTTTTACTTGTTATGCACTATTTATCTACAATGACAGACGAACAAACACTTTGCATGTATAGTGGTACGTGATACTCCGCAACTATTAACCATAAAGGCCATCCCGCTGGATTATTTCCAAGCAAAAAGGATAACCCAAGATGCGTTATAACAAACGGTCTCGTAGTACCAAACTATTCTTCACGTGAAGATTATGAACGTCTTTATGCACTCGGAAACACAATCTATGGACAAATGACTGCTGGATCGTACTGCTGTATGGATGTGTTTAACATGTACTAACTATGTAGACATTGGTCCACAAGGTATCGTTCATGGAACTACATTGACTGTATTGAACGCTGGTCGCAAGTACTTGGGATTAGAATCACTTGCAGGAAAAGTATTTGTCACATCTGGTTTGGGTGGAATGAGTGGAGCACAACCAAAAGCAGGAGTAATCACTGGTTGCATCACTGTTGTTGCAGAAGTTGATCGTTCCGCATTGGAAAAGAGACACAATCAAGGTTGGGTTATGGAAGTCAGTTACACATTGGATGATGTCATAGAAAGAATCAAAAAAGGAAGACAAGAGAAAAAATCACTTAGTATCGCTTATCTCGTACGTGTTTGATCATGTTGACTAACATGAATAGGGAAATATAGTCGATTTGTGGGAACGTTTAGCAGTAGAAGAAGAATTACTCGTCGAGTTGGGTTCAGACCAAACTAGTTGCCACAATCCTTTCAATGGTGGATACTACCCAGTTGGACTTGGTTTCGAAGAAGCAAAAGAGCTAATGAAATCCGATAACGACAAATTTAAAGAACTCGTACAAGAGTCACTCCGTAGACACGTTAGTGCGATCAACAAACTCACTGATCGTGGTATGCGTTTCTGGGACTATGGTAACTCGTTCTTACTTGAAGCAATGAGAGCAGGAGCAGATGTTTGTGAAAAAACAGATTCCAAAGAAGCCAAATTCAAATACCCAAGTTATGTCCAAGATATCATGGGAGATATTTTTAGTTTGGGATTTGGACCGTTCCGATGGGTTTGCTTGAGTGGAGATGAAAAAGATCTTGCTGAAACAGATCGTATTGCTGGTGAAGTTATACGTGAACAAATGAGCAAGTCAAAGAGTGAAAAAGTTGTTCAACAATATCGTGATAATGAGTTGTGGATTACCCAAGCAGAATCACACAAGTTGGTTGTTGGTAGTCAAGCACGTATCTTGTACAGTGACATTGCTGGAAGAATCAAGATTGCTGAAGCGTTTAATCAAGCAATTGCTGATGGTAGAGTTAAATCACTCATTGCTCTATCTCGTGATCATCACGATGTTTCTGGTGCCGATAGTCCATTCAGAGAAACATCAAACGTGTATGATGGATCATACAAGTGTGCAGATATGGCTACACAAACAGTACTTGGTAACTCGTTCAGAGGAGCAACATGGGTAGCACTACACAATGGTGGTGGAACGGGTTGGGGTGAAGCTATTAACTGTGGCTTTGGATTGGTGTTGGATGGATCTGCAGAAGCTTCTGACAGAGCACACTCTATGCTATTCTGGGATGTTTCTAACGGCGTTGCAAGACGTGCGTGGAGTGGAAACGAAAACGCTCTTGATACCATCGAACATGCAATGGAAATGGATCCCAACCTCAAAGTTACTGTACCAAGCACTGTAGATGCTGATGTATTAGCACTATTAAAGAACTAACAGTACACATTGGATCAGAGTGGTGTATGTTTGATCTCTGCTCTAGGAGCAAATGCTTCGAAGCCGTTAATTTGCCAGAAAAACAACAAACACCCTGGGAAGCAGCAAAGGAATTTAGTGTTGCCTTAACGAAACCAACATCACTGACGCTAGTCGTTGCTTTTTATCGTTGGTTGCTACTTTCATCATATCTAGGCCTTTAGATCTTCCTCACAGCTCCATGTTTGTAATAGTATTATTTTGAACTTGTGACAGGGCCGAACTAAAGTTATCTTCGCTTAGAACCGCAAAACTCATCAATCATAATTAAAATTTTTAGATTGTTCCGATACTAATCAGACCAGATGTCCACATATGATACTATGTTGAAATTCATGCCTGTCATTCTTAGCTTTCTAAAAAAAATTAACGGTAACCAACAAAAACAACGTGACACATGAACGTTATCATTAGTCTTGCCATCCTAGTGTTATTATTCGCACTCCACACAGTCGAAGGTGGTTCGGGTGGACCATCAAACCCCATATGCTGTAACATGTACGTTCGTTTTCCAAGTATTTGCTCACATTCAAAGGTACAATGACCCAAATACTCAATGCTGTGATACACAAACACCATACCAATGCCCTTGTAACCAAAACGGCGGTGGAGCCGGAAGAAACGTCCTAAGAGTCCGCAAAGTACAAACCTCCACATACTCATATGCCAAAAAGCTACCATGCTCTTTTGACTGCCTGCTTTTAACAAAAGTAGCCACCGACACTCCTCTCTTTGGCGGAGGATGCGCAAACCCAATCATCAGCTACAATGGTGATTACTTCGCTAACGAAAATGGAACACTTCGCTATAGATGCTTCGATCCAAACACCTATTCCTCGTACTCGTCCACTCCTGGAAAACTCAAGTCTGTAATTAACAGGTGCCAGGCTTCACCAAATTCCTGCACCTTGGACTCAAGTAACACCGTTTACGGACCCACCGATACATACCCAACTTTTGCACAAATTTATCCAAAGACCACAAACTTGTACTATCAATGGTACACACAGTTCAAGTCATTGACATTTGTTCAAGGTATCGCTGTATGCCCTGCAACAGTCAGCATCCCACTATTAGGCGTTGGTTCAACTGCACCACCAATAAGTTCAATGGAAGCAAGTTCTGCTCCAACAGAGTACTTTTCAGGTACATATTCACGCATGCAAAGCGTATCCGATTCCGTAACCGGTTCTACATGCCCATCAGGCACCTTTTCAGGTGTTTGCGATAGTTATTACGGTAACGAGCCAGCGAGCACGACAACATTTGATGATTCTGACTCTTTGAATGCCAGAAAATCACTCGCTGCTCTAGTCTCACCTAAGCCTTCTGTATCTCTAACTGTCCTACATCCTGTCGTTAACATCACAAACTGGTGTCAATAAATTATTTATTCTCATGTTTGAGAGGAATTTCAACAATTGCATCGAGTGCTGCTTTTCCTGCTTCTGCTTCACGTTTGTATTTCAAGTCCATGTCGATAAAGTATCCTGTTGTGCGTTGAGCAAGTACAATCTCTGCACTACTTGCGATAATAGTACCGTTACTGCATTCTGCCATGTCAAACAAGTGGAATGTTTCCATTTCCAAACTCAAAACTTTGCATTTTTCTGCCAAATAAACTTCGATCAAATCCTTGTTTCTGTCATCAAAATTGGTGTCGATGCGTCCTTGTGATGAGTAGAATGAATCAGCAGTGGCGTTTAATCCAACACGAACATGTTCTGCTCCAATAATATCAGATACTTTTTCTTTCAGCTAGTACGTTAGTATGTACATATAATAGCATACCTTTTGTGTTAATTGCACGTGTGATTTGACTGGTTCGCTGATCTTGTATGGCTCTTCCTTATTTCCAGGTCTGAACGCATTTGGATTTCTTTGAATACAAACTGAACTGTCGTTAACTACGATATCACCTGCAGGTACATCAGGATGTGGAGTACCACAAGTACCAATACGAATGAACGCCAGTTGTTCTGTTTCGGAAAATAGAGCACGTATTTCACGAATACTAAAGTCTATCATGGCTATTCCCATACCAGTTCCGACAACACTCACTGGAACACCCTTGTATGTACCAGTACAAGTCAAAAAGCCACGTGTGGAGAAGTGTTTAAAGAATTCTTTCTGGTCAAAGTATTGCTTTGCGTAACGCTCTGCACGAGTTAGATCGCCGACAATAACAATTCTATGCGCGACCTAAAGTTAAAATATGTAGCCAACATACCTCTCCTGACTTTGTTCCCACATGATATGTTCTACCTTCGTCGGTCATAGGAAAATTTGCGTTTTTCATCTGAGCACTCTTCTTCAAATCTGCTTTTATCGTACCCAAAGTGCTTTGTTTGTTGGATGATGGTTCGAGCTCGGGACGAGGCGATCCCAAACGATTTGACAAGAACGAAGAATCAGTTTTTTCGACTAATTTTTTGTACAAGAGAAAAGCACCTGCAAGTGCAGCCATCGAGGCTCCTGCAACTATGAGTTTGTCTCGCGTCTCGGGCAACATGTTGATTTTGATTTTTGATAGGTTGTCCAAATGGAACGCAAGAAGTTTTACTACAGAGTTCCACTCGAGCAGTAGCTAATACTTGCACCTGGTGCGAGGAGAGGTGTTCTATCATCAAACACTTGGAACGGAACCTTAGCTTGGATCATGTTTTTGTCAAGCCCTACTTCATGAAAGTCACTGCTTTGGTACTTAAGAACTATTTCTATCCACCGTAGCTTCCTAGCACTTTCATAGTATATAGCCTCGCTAGCATTATTTTGATGCGCTACTGGTGATTCTTTGTACTTGAAGTATTCAATGTTATGCTGGTTTGCATATTTTATATTCATTTCTGCTATCCAATGCACTAAGATTGCTGAGACAGCTCTGTTCTCTACCAAAACGATACTGTTATTTCTATTCATAAACCTTGTTATCACCGCCACAGCAATAGCTATAGACATAAACGAGAAAATCGGTCCTGCAAGTAAATGAATCCATTCGGTTACGCTTGAAGGGAGAACATCATTAAAGATATTAACGGCAATTTCATAAGAAATAAGATACCACACAAGTACATTGAAGGTTAGTAACAGGCCCAATGTGAAGCTAATAGGAACCATTGTATGGTAAGCGTGACTTCCCAGAATTCCTTGTTGTATCTCGAAGATTTCTTTTCGAACTTTTGTTTGCAGATTAAGGATATCCTGTAGTATTGGGATCTGCAGACTACCTAAATAATTAATTGTTCCATCATAAGTTATTTCAAATTCTGATGGAGGTTCTGTGATTGGGAATATTGCTCGCTTATTGTGACTATAGGGTACAGGCATGCTGGTTGTCACACGCAAAAGTATTGATTGCTCAACTGATTACAAGAAAGAGTAGCTTTATTACTCAAGTACTTTAACAACACAATTCTTTGTATCTGCAATGAGCAATCTACTACCTACACGACAGATGCTTCCACAATTTTGATAATGGTGAAGACATTTTCCACTTGTTGCGTCCCAGATATTAACACCACTGTCGTATCTCTCTGAGTGATATGTTGCGTAGATGTTATTGGCCAAAGCGATCATTCTATCCTTCTCCTCTGCAAAGATATGAACTGGTAGAATGTTGAATGACTTCAAGTCTACGAGGAGAACGCTCTGATCTGAATCATACAACGTTAATGCTGCCAAATGGTTTTCATCTATCATCTCGAGAGCAGTTATTTTTCCTTGACGTACATCAATCGAACGAGTGAGATGGCCCTTCAAGTCAAATATTTGTAAATTGGCTGCGCAGACAGCAATTCCATCTTTCAAAACTTCCAAATCTTTTGCATTCTTTTCAATTTCGAATCTGAACACATCGATCAACTCATCTTCTTGTAGCAAGAACACATGAATCAAATTGTCTGTGTTGTCCAATGTAAGGATAAAGTTTTCAAAGGCTACAATTTTCACGACAGGGAAGACTATTTCTTGGTCTGCGATTATAGTGCGCTTACTGGTATCATACACAGTGAGGTTATATGAGTATACCAATCCGAATTGTTTGGTTGCATAAACAATCAAATTATTGTTCATTGTTCCCATCGCGGTAATGCTTCTGGTGCCGCTCGATCTCTCATTGACCAACTTACCACTAACAGTGTCGAAAAGCTCTAAGTCATCCCCCTCGCTGCTGATTACTGCGACTCGGTCATTGAGAGCTTGTAGATGGGGATATCTTCCCTGCCAATTGAACTCGTCGTCTTGCAGGGAACGGTTGTCATGGAGCTCAAAATGCTACATCTGTTTTCGATGTGGTTTGATACTGCAGTCGAAAACTGTTGTAGTGTTTGACCAACAAATCGTTGTCGGTCTCTTTCCATCTTTTCTTCTTCGGCTAGTCTTGCGTATGATAGCTCGTACATTGTGTTTGCGATATTTGAATCAAACATAAATGCCAGTATTGAGACTAGGTCAAGGAGTATAAATAGTGTCTATTATGAATAGGTTTCTAGTTTTATCAAGACGCCACCATTACTTATTTTGTGTATCGACGCCACCAAATACATAAATAGTTCAGCAGCTCTATGCAGGTTTATTTACTTTGCTACAACTGAGCATATTTTGTTTAGTTGGGCTCTAATGTTCTTGGCACCTACTTGTGCATTGCAGGCATCTCTGAGGTAAGTGATGTAACGAATACTGTATTCATCAAACTTGCCACACTCTTCTTGGTAAGCAATAGTAGCGTCCTTCATGCAGTCGTGGTCGAGCTTCTCGCTATGACAATGGTCCTCTTCGTTTGCTTCAATCATAGCATCTCTGGCATCTCTTACGTAATGCAAGTTGAAAGCGCTAGACATTGCACCAAAGATTGTATCACTACGAGCTTGTTCTTTCTTGTACTGATCATACTTGGCTTGCCATACTGGTCTATCCAAGATGTCAGCTTTCTCTAGACTCTTGAGCAAGTACACTTCTTTAACATCACGGCTGTTCATTCCTTTAGTTGGCTTTGCAAAACTGTTGCTTGGACGAGCTGGGAAGAAAGCATTGCTCTTAGTGGAAGCGAGATAGTTGCTCAATGGTTGTTTTGAAATGTTCAAGTCACCATATTGGCAAACATGTGATTGGTTGGTTACCTTTTTGATGTGCTCAAATTGCTCCTCTAGAGTTTCCTTAGTGATTGGATGTTGTTCGGTGTCGTTCAAAAAGTTGATAGAGTAGCAATCATTGAGGTATGCATTATAGGTATTATCGTATCCACACGCGTATGATGATTCGAATGGATTAGAGGCTGTAGTAGCATAGATTCTTAGATCCTTGGAGAGTAATTTGTTGAACATTGAACCACTCTCACAAGCTTCAATGTAGAATACCATTTGATCGAATCGCTTATCAGCTGATGCTTTCTTGAGTACTGGAATCAAATCTTTCGCATATAGCATATCCATACCAGGGAATGCGACTAGACCTGGTGCTCCATGATCGCTAAAGTAAATGAATACTTTATCGTTTGGTCCACTCTTAAGTGTTTTTCCGGATCCAATACCAGTCATATCTTTTCCGCTCAAAACATCCAAAAAGTTTTTAGGTGTTACCAAGTCTTTTGTGTAATCTTTTGGTACTCCTGGATAGACGTTTGGTCCTCCAGAATAATTGATGATACTTCCTTTGATTGGATTTTGGTCGTTGTTAGCGATATCGTCATACATGAAGACAATTATATTTTCTTCTTTGAGTCCATTTTTCTTTAGTATTTGGTACGCGTGACAAATATCACTTTGATGGCGGTAGTTGTAGTATCCGTTGGATCCAGCGACAAGGATCGCCCAGTTAGTTGATTCAGCAGGTGCTGCGCTACATAGAGCTAGCAATGCAAAAATCACTACGAGTATAGCTGACTTGCGCATTTGTTGTGAAAAGTTTTCTCGCAACAGTTAGCTTTTATGGAGCGATCACTGGTTGTCCCGAAAACGCGAACTTCAATCAGCCGAAACTTCCCCGTTCTGATCATAGGATGCCCAATGGTTGTGCATCTATTTTTACATAATACTTGAACAAAGACGCAGCCTTATCTTCTTCATCGTTTAAGTGGCGGGTGCATTCATTTCACTTGTCATTTTCAATTCTCCAAACTAATTTTTACAAACATAAGGACGAGAACTCTAAATCATGGACCTACCTCCAAGTTTTGCTATTACAGAACAAGAACGCTCTGCGTATGAGAACCACTACAACAATATTGCTCAAGGAAAACCCACTGTAAATGGTAAGTTGTACAAAACAAGTATTTAATATTTTTCAAGAACAAGAAGCCATGGGTTTCTTTTTGAGATCTAATTTGGATATGCCAACGATACAAAAAATATGGCTTATTGCAGATTTTGAACGCGACAGAACTCTCGATCGTGACGAATTCGTTATCGCTTTTCATCTTATTCGTTTGAAACGCAAGCACCCAAACATGCCTATACCACACCAGTGTCCTCCAGAGTTGGTACCAGGAAACAAACGAGTAGGTTCACCTGCTCCATTCCAACAGCCACAACAACATGGCTTCGGTCAAACTATGCAACCAAATTTCCCTATGGGTAGTTCGCCAACATTCCAACAAGGAATCGTTCGTCCTCCAAGCACAACTAATTTTGCTCCTATACAAAATGTTCCCAACTTCCAACAACCTAATATTAACGTCAGACAAGTGGAAATGCAAGTTAACCAATTACTAGACCAGTCTAGAATGATGGACGAACAATTATTCCCTGCGAGACAACAAAATGAACTCGCGAGACAACAAATGGAACAATTACGTTTGCAACACTCTGAACTTGAACTCAAAATAGCAAACCAAAAACAAGACTTTGAAAAAGCACAACAAGAACGTAATCAACTCAACCAAGAACAAGCCAATCTTCGAAGCAAGATCGAAGTACTCGGACACGAAAGTCAAGGCATGCAAATGCAAATACAATCATTGAAACAAGAAATTTTGCGTTTGGAAGGACTAAAAGATCGTGCTAGTGAAGAAGATAATCGTCAAACTGGAATTATGTCAGCCGTTCAAACTGAACTCCAACAAGTCGTTCAACAGTTTGTAACTGTACGTGAGGACTTGGTTGCAACTTTGAATAGACAAAATGAATTTACTGGACAAAAAGATGTTCAAGAACGTGAAGTTGCAGCAAAGAGACAAGAACTCTTGGATCTCAAGAAACAACTCACAGACAAACAATCTAATATCCAAAAAATAGAGTCGGAAATTAGCATTTTACAAGCAACCAAGAGAGAATTAGAAAACTCTGCTCATAATGTTAACACTTCTTTGCACGATTTGGATAACGAATATGCTCACTTGACTCAACAATTACAAGATATGCAAGTCATCGTTCAAGAACAACAACAAAAAGGAGGTTCAAATGCAAAATTATACAAGTTGCGTGAAATTTTAAACAAGGCACATCAATTTGTAGAAGAATATTACAGAACTGTAGAACAAGACTTCCCAGCCAACTCTGCACAATCTCCACGTTCACCAAGAAACGTACATTCACCACACATGAACACTGGGTTTGATGATTTCCACGTAGAAGAGTTCAAACCTGCAGTAATTCCCAAGCAATCATCACCACAAAAGACACCAAGTTCACCACCAGTCAAAAAACCAACTCCAACGTTTGAACCAGTACGAGCAAACAGTGTAACATCACCAGCTTCTCAATTTGATGATGACGAGTTCCATGCTGACTTTGGAGATGATGATTTTGGAGGTCACGATACTGCACCAAAAGCACAAACAAAATCTCCACCACCTATTGTAGCACCAACTCAACAAACAGACGATTGGGGTTTCGAATCACCAAAACCAAAACAAAAAGATGCATTTGATGATTTTACCCAAACAAACAGCAACAACACATCAGATGCTGCATGGGCAGATGATTTTGGTTGGTAAAGTGTATCATTTATTGCTCAAGCAAATATAAAAAAAGTGATCTGGATGCGATATGTTTTGTATAAGCCAA
>JAESGV010000842.1_pt1 | contig 13225 bp, 14 predicted proteins | sample 9269781 | NCBI WGS metagenome assembly JAESGV01 (sample SAMN15741586, study PRJNA653496) | algae metagenome | isolation source: Tildeniella torsiva UHER 1998/13D and co-occurring heterotrophs from... | place: Slovakia: Slovak Paradise National Park, Hrabusice, Kosice Region | collected 2000-01-01 | reverse complement strand
GTTAGTTTGGTTCAAGAACTTCATACTCTTTCGTTTGGATTATTCTTTGCCATCTTGCGCAACAAGTTCAAAATAGCCAATTGGAAAAGATCACCTGTTGAGGCGACTTGGTCAATGATGGATCTCAAATATTTGACAGCACGATCTTGATCGCAGTGGAATAACATGATGAAAGCGTTACGTTTGGCTGATATTTCAGTCTCCGAGTTCAAAAAGTTTTCTATCAATTCTGGACCATCGGGAATAAGTTGATCGTTTTCGCTATAGATGGAAAAGATTGCCAATACTGCGTTCTTTCTTACGTACGAGTGACGGTGTTCGAGGTTTTTTGTGATTGATGGGATAAGAGGTCCAAGCAGTTCAACCTCTTTTAGTTTGCATACAAAGCGTAGAGTAAAACCTCTTACATACTCATTAGCGTGATCCAAACACTTTTGAATGTGGGAGCTACATTATTAACTCTGTAAAAGTAACGTACCATACTAAAATAAATTCTGGTCTTAACTTGCCAGCTTTGTCACTTTTATCGATGGTTTCCAAGTAGTACATACACAATTTTTTGAGTTGTTTGTCTGGGTTTGGAAGAATGAACTGGATAACGACTGTGAGGAGGTTGCTGTGTTTTTCGCCATTCAATTCACACAAGATCAACTTTTTCAACGCTTCGTACTACAACCACAGTTAATAAAAATTATACGCGCTGATATCATACTTTTTCTTGGTTATTTCCAGTCTCTAATTGTGTACGGAGTTCCTTGTTTGTTGGTGATCCTTTGTCATAAAAGACAAGCTGTGTACATTGTTTTTCTTGCTCACTGGACGACATTGTTATGAACGTGCAAGAGAAAGATTTGTTGTTTTGACCGAAAAAGAATTTGGTCAACCAAGATGACGACATAACAAAAAAAAGCCACGTCTTTGGTTCGCATAAAGAAAACTAATATTTCATGGTATGATCTGGCATGTTTCTTGGTGTGCCTCATAAAATACGTTGATCAAATATAAAACTATAATTGTTTATAATACATTACTCTAGGTTCATAAGATAAACATGTGTGCTGTGCAAGTGACAGAAGCATGCTATTACCACAAATACATGCCAAATTGCGTGAGCGAACCTTGAAATATTAGAAATTGAAACAATGCTACTTACGGTACTACACCATCACTACGTAAAAAGAATATGCCAATAGTATAAAAGCCTGCTCCAACCATCATTTCAGCAATAGCAACACCTGGTATTGCCGAGTGATAAACTACATTTCGTTAATTACATGGTAACTTCAAACCTGGATGAATAATCAACACAAAGATCCACCCCATGCTCAACAGCAGCACTAGCGCATGTAGTTTAGGGAATATTTTAGTGAAACTTTTAATGACACCAAATACAGCAATCTGGAACATTAATCTTCAATAAAATCACTTACAGCCCACACAAACACTGCCATTATTTTACCGTATATGTTATCTATACCAAGCTCCAGCAGCACTAACCATGGTGTATATGTTGCAGCAATAAATACATAAATGGCTAATATTAGTACTGAAATTGTTGTGCTTACCTGAGTAGTCGGCTGTTCTGAAGAATTCTGTTACGCTGTGTACTCTTGAAAATACTAGACAACATGCATGATATGATGCACTGACTGCGAAAAGAAGTATCATGCAAAGACCATAAACCCATGCAGCGATTGCTTCCCTTTGTGTGTTTACTACTGTATCTACCATATTTGAAAGTAAAAACGCACACAAAACAGCAGGTATCTAACGAGTTAATTAAATGTTTGTGAAAATACAGCGTGAGTAAGAACATTTGCGATGTGTTCTGGTACTGTGCTCTCGTAGTCGTCCCATGGATTGTCTGGTCTTTCGTTCATAAAATGGGAACAAAAAGCACAACCAGTACTTCTTTTAACATGTTTTATGTGAGGAATGGAACGAGACTGAGTCATGTTTGACTCGTTTCTCGGTTAACTGGAACGTTACAAAAATTAACAGCTTTTGGCTCAAAACTGCTCTTTACGTGATGTTTTCTCTTTTCTTCTTTCTTTGACAACTTTCGAAGCAGGATTTCGAATGCTAATTGTATCTTTCAAGTTGAATGATGGATCTAAACCTGAATGGACACGTCGTTTCCAAGACATGCCACTAGCTACTTTGGATTTGAGTTCTCCTCTTCGTACTTGTGGTACTTTTTCACCGCGAATCCTTCTTGTGGCTCGTAATCGGTCCTTGTGCTCCATCCAATATTGATTACGCTTACCACCAATCTTTCTAGGAATAACTTGCTTGCCCATTTTCCTAGAAGGTGGATTGGTCAATACTGTATCTAATGGTTTCTTAGCTTTTGTATGTTTTTGTATTTGATTTGCCAAATCCATCTCACGTTTTCTATTTAGTAAGCATGTAACTTTACCGTGAAGTAAGACGCCTGAGTTGGGATCTAAACGTCCTGTTCTACCTGCACGATGCAAGTAGTCGACAATGTTAAGTGGAAAATCGAACATTATGACATGTTTGACATCTTTCAAATCAATCCCTCTTGCTATGAGATCTGTAGCAACCATGAAGCGCACTTGTCCACTTTGAAATAGATTAAATTCTTCTGCTTGCATATGTTGAGGGATATCGCTGTGATAACAACAAGCACGTAAGCCACTCTCAACAACAGCGTGGTGAACAGCTCTGCAACTTTGAACGGTATTGCAGAACACTATGACCTGGTGATGAATATTCTTTTCGTACTTTTCTTCCTCTTCTTTTAACATTGGGATTAGAGCCTCTGTAATGTTGTTAGGTTGAAGAGCTGTACGTACGTAGTTTATCACTTCCATCTACTTTAATAAAATTTTGTTCAATATTTGGCAAATGCGCATGCAATGTATGGGTTCTTAATTTTTTGGCATCCTATACTGTTAATAAAATTACTATTCTTACAGGAAAATGGAAATCTAGAAACGATTTTGCTTCACCGTTAAATGTTGCCAATGCGAATACAAACTGAACTGGATGCTTCTCACGCACAGTCTATACTATATAAGTATACGAAATAACTGTTACCTTGCATGGAGTGATGACTTTGTCTACAAATTCTTCTTTGAAATTTCCACCACAAACTGTATCTGCTTCATCTACAATTACATACCTTACATCAGACAGAATGATACGTTTTTTTACTGTCTCTTTCCCTTGTGCACTTCCGTGGTTTTTGTAAAAGACACCAGGTGTCGTTACGACTACATCCACATTTGTAGTTAAATCGTTTTTCATTCTTGATGGTTTGTAGTCACTTCGGAGTACTACAGTTCTGAATTTTAACTCATGACTGAGATCTTTCAAAACTGATCCTACTTGACTTGCAAGTTCACGAGTTGGTACAAATACGAGTACTCTTGGTCTGTTTGGTCTTGTTTCAATTCCCTATATAATGTTAAAGATATAGTAGAATACATACTTTTGCTTCATCTTGTTTCATACGATATAATATAGGTAATAGGTATGCTAATGTTTTTCCAGTTCCTGTTTGTGCTGCAATCATCGTATCATTACCTTTGACAATTTCTGGTATTACTAATTCTTGAACTGGAGAAGGTTTTTTGATTTTAAATTGTTTCACTAGTGCGTTCGCAAAGTGCTCTCCTAATTCTGTTGTGAAGAACGTCTGTAAATTATTTGTTTTTACATCTTTGGTGACTACGGCTGTGTCTGGTACAAGTGCAAATGTAGCGGGTACGCCATAACATCTGCGTTCAAATAATTTTGTTTGTGTGAAATTTGAACATGTTTGGATTGTATTCTGACGAAAGAGGGTATAATTTGTATTACGAATCACTGTATGAGAGCAACGCAGTAGAGGTCTAACAGAGACACGATGCATTAAAGTTGTAAAAAGTAAAACGTGAAATTACAAAAAGCTTTGAAGTCACTTTGCTTTAATTCTTCTTGTGATTTTCTACGTTTTCATATTCCCAAGCTACAACAGCTTCTGAACTGTCTACGAGTTGGATAACATTCATCAATTGCTTGAAACCCCATGTTGGGATTAGGAAAATCCATGCGGCAGTAACAAATAGAGGCGACATTTCAAAGAAATGTAGCGCGTATAGGAAAATATAGAAAAGTTCGTTTCCTAAGCACAAAACTGCCATCACCATGCGGTTTCCATAGTAAATTCTGAGAAGTGGATTCTTGATTACTCTTGTATCCTTGTGACTAGCAACATTGGCAACTAAAGTACTGTACATTCTGATCCAGTGACTTACAAAGTCCAAAATGTTTAATAAAACGAATCCCATAATGTAAATCTTGCTGTTATAAAAGTGGGAGAGTAATGTAACCAAAGCGGCAGTTGAAAATCTGTCTGTAACCATATCTAAAACGGCACCGAAGCGAGATGTTTGGTTGAACTTGCGTGCTGCTTCTCCATCAACTGCATCTAAGAGGAACGAGCTTGTATAGAGCACAAGGAAGAGTACAGGATGCGTATCATAAATCAAAAACGATAATAGCGAGCACAAAACTCTGCCGTAACCAATAAGATTTGGCACGTACAAATAAATCTTGTGAGGGTTGTTATTCGTTGTACTCATTGCGAACTTTTTGTTTTCTGTTGGTTTAACGGTAAACTAAGCAAGTATTGTAAGAATTCGAAATGAAGAACGTTCTGCGGTCGTCTTTATTAACGTCAAATAAGCGTGTGAAGTATATTCAAACCTATAGAAGCTTTTTCAGTACACCGATACATAGAAATTTACCAGAGTTGATAAATATTGACAACAATGAAATTCCAAACAACTTGCCAGTAGTAAAACGGGATCAAATGACGAAATGTTACGAGCATTTTAAACGCGAAAAGGATAATTCTAACGGAATCAGACCTATTTTGCTCATTGGTCCTCCAGGATCAGGCAAAACAACAATACTAAAATATGTTACAGAACAATGCGAAAAAGATGGTTGGGTTGTTATAGAAATGGTACACGGTCTAATTCACGTGACAACTAACATTATAAGCCAAACGGCAGAGAGTGGACCCGAGACGTTGCCAGTCCTATGGATGCATCACTAATACTAATCAATCAGTTGTACTCGCAGTTCAAACTCGTTGAGGCGAAAACAAGGTCTAATGCACCAGAAATAAGTGCAGTATTCACAACCTGGTTGAAAGATTTCGACAAAGGTTTAGAGTCAGAAGTGGATCCAGTTTCTTTATCACTATCTATTATGAAATTACTCAAAAACTGCACTGAGTACGTAACGATTCTAGTTGTTTGACATTTTAGATTCCCTATTTTACTCACATACGACGATCATCAAGCTATTTTTGATTTTTATCAAACTGGTAAAAGTTTCTACATGATGTACCCATTCATAGACGTGCTACAACCTCGACAATTTGTAAGGAGCTAACTTTGAGTTTTTAACACTACTAGAAACGAGCAAAAGTACTCTTTTCAAGTGATCAATCACCAGAGTTGTTGAATTTCTATCACCACCAAAACAGAATTTCGACAAATGGCGCCATAGTTTATGATGTAAACAGATTCAATGACGCTGAGGCGAAATTGATTGCATCCAAACTCGAAAATGTAGATTATAACAAACAAATAGAGAACATAACCGGAGCCATACCTCACGATTTATTTTTACTCTCTAGCGTTGCGTCAGGAAACGTAGAAGAATACAAGACTATAGTACGAGGACATTATGACACGATCTTGGACATGTTAGAACAGGCTCCAGAGATATCCGGTGGATATCCTATTTTTGACAAGGTAGACGATAGAAAAAAAGAGATTTGGGTCAAAGGTAGACATGTTGAACAAATCGTACACAAGAGATTGTTTGACTTTACTCAAGAACAAGTTAATTTTTATAACAATTTGATCAAGATCATTTTCCCTGGTCAAGCACCATACACTGGTGGTATGTCTGATGTCACATTACTTGGTGAAGGTTTAATGTATGCTACACCTAGTGTTGGAGAGACAGCTAGAACATATCATTTTAGGAATGATTTGGCTCGTGAATCAATTCAACAAGATTTAGCAGATCATTTGTATGGGTTGAGGTTTAATCCTAGTTCGAAACGAACACAAGATATTGTGAAAATCATGGATAGTGATAACAATCCAAAGTTGTTTGATCAAAAGAGAAGTGCTCTTCAAAGAGAGATTATGAGTAGACTACTAGAGGCTACATCAACAGTAGCGTTACCTGCTGCGCCAGAGGTGAACATGGATCATATTTTATTCCAACTCCATAACATATCTTCAGCACTGCTACCATCAGCCGCGAGTTTAGAACAAGTTATCAACGACGGAACAGTAGAAAAAATATCCGAAGCACTTGAAGATCCATCACCAAAGAAACAAGCCGTAGACGAAGAAGCAGAGCTCAGAAAAACAAAGTTGAAATGGTTAATGAACATTAATCAACCTCATCCAATGATGTATATTCTTGTGCGTGATAGAAAGAACACGGAAAAAGAATATGAAAAGATATCGATAGCGAAAAAGGGTGACAAAGTACGCTTGCACGAATTTGAAAGCGCCGCTAATGTTAAGACAATATTACAAGATTTAGACTCCACAATTCATGTATGTGTTCCCAAGTACATACCAAAACCTATCGAGCCAGTAGAAGAGAAAGTCAAAGAAAAAGAATCAATTCAAGACAGGTTTTCAATGATTCAACAACTACGCCAAAGACGGCAGGAGGTACAGGAACCAACTGCTGAGACAAAAGGTCCCAAAAAGAGTTTACAAGAGTTACTGTTAGAGCACGATAAGAGATATGCTTCGTCACAGTCAAGCGAAGTAACAGGTTACGATTTAATTGTGTCTACAAACTCGAAACAAGTCCTACTTATGAAGGTGGTTAACTTTAACGCACCAGGTGTAGTGAAAATCAAACTGTATTCTCCTTCTCTTTATGTTCCAGAAGGTGTTTCCCATCAAGTTGTAATTTTACCACTATTGAGAAACGTAGGAGAGATGCGATCAAATAGAGTTAATATTGAATTTGTTGACGGTAATGAGTCCAAGTGGGGAATATCCTTGATGGAGGATTATTTTGGTTTAGATATCCTCAACATGCGCTCATATTGTGAACATTTGGACATTCTAAAGAGAAAGAAGACAAGTGATAGTGATGAGGGAGAATTCCAAAGAGCAGCTGTAGAAATGATGTTCCAAAGAGCGAATCTACAAACATAAATTATTTTAATTGGGCCAATCGTAACTGAGTAGAACTCAATTTTGTGTCAGCATTTCTTGGTTGAACGACTGGTGTAACGTATAGATCAACGGAATTCATTCCTAATTCTATACGTTTTTTGTTAACTGCTTCGCCTCCTTTGATTGTTTCTTCTGAAACAATCAACGCTTGTATATCTTCGTAGGTGATAGTAGGTCCATAAGGCTCCAATAATCGTACAATCTAAACAATTAGTAGATCAAAGAGTCATACGTCGAAGTGAAAGGTCTTATTCTCTTCACTTGGTAAAAGTATTTGTGGATGTATTTGCATCAAACAATGTTCAACATTTGCTTTCCTGAATTCGAAAGACTCCATGGCTTCTTTTGCTACTTTATCCTCCAGTAGCTTCCCGTCGCTAACACCAATAACAATATCTCCGTTACCACTAAACAGGATAGCTGCTTGAGTGAATAGTAGATAGTGGCCATAGTGTACGTGATCAAATGTTCCACCGAAACAAATTTTGTTATATTTTCCAAAGTTGTTGTCACCGTTTTTGTCAATTTCAACATTAGGGTATAGTTTTGAACAATTTTGAATTAATTCACTTGAAAGAGTGTATCCCATTGATGTGACCTTATGATACTTGCTGATTTCGTTTGATGATGGTTCTTCTGTTGTGTTCTCGATCTTTAAATTTAGTACTAGCAAGAAAGGGTTACCAGTATGAAAAACTCTGCGTTTGTTTCCATATATTTAGTACTTGCGATATATTTGATATAATCTATATATTGTCACAATACTATTGGTAAAACGTACCCAATAACTTTGCAGAGTCAAATGGCAAAACAATAAATGCTTGTTGTTCGCGATTTTTAGAATCAACAGAAGCAATTTCACTATAATACTTGGCGATCATCTCAATCTGAACTGTTAATTGTTTTAAATCACCGTACACTAATTAAATTGGTGTCTCCCTGGAGAATAAAGTACACAGCATCCGTGGCTCGTTCAAGTACGTATTGCATAATAGAAACATTGCGCACAAAAGCATCATGCGAGGGAACAACGCTCAAGTAGCCAAAATAGACGCTTTTCATTGTAATATTGTTTATGAGGTTTTCGTGTCTTCAGTTATTTGTCGCACAGCAGATTGAACAATATCTGCTAGCGTTATGTTTTGTTTTTCTAGTTTCATTCGTATTGACTGGAACTTTATCCTTGTAAATGTGTACAATGGTCTTTCATTATTCACAATATTTCTGTATATTAAGTGCTGTATGCACATTATCCAAGTACTAATCTCGCTGTCGGTTCCACTTTCAAAATTCAATGTTTTACCATTATCAGTGACAAAGGTGAAACATCGTTGTGGAACCAGAGGTGACGATCGATTACTTTGCATGTACTGCTTGAATAATTTCGAGTACGGTCCATAAACGATCCACTGTATGCTACCAATAGGAACACGCTCAGCTTTCTTTTTGAAGAGTAGCTTTCCTGTACTTTCGATCACCAAATGTGCAAGAGAAGGATCCAACTTAATAATCCTTTTGCTTGCCTTTATTGTATGATCTTTTTGACTCTTGTTCATGTACATTGTCACAAGTGAACCTTTTATCAGTTGATTAGTTCCTGCTATATTGTTCTATTAAGTTAACTTTGTATATTTTACTTACTTTTTTTATAGTTTGTAGAAGTACCTGAGAATATTTTCCATTTTCACTCTTTAGTGCTCTGAGATCAGGTGTTGAGCTGTGCAATATGGCATTTCTGTATGGCGTCTTTTCTATTTCCCGACTTTTACTTGTAAGCGAGGTGTCAGTGTGCCGTTTAGGTGTACCTGTAGGACTATCAAAACGTGTTTTCTCATCATACGTTGGACTAGTGGATGGTATTGGTGGTGGAATATCTAAATCATCTTCATAAGAGTCATCAAGTTCTATCACTATTTCAGAGTCACTGCTATTCTCTTCATCAACTATACTATCGGGTACTGGCTCTGTAACAGGTAAATGTTCAGGTGTTTCAATCTCTGTAGATTCTGGCTCATGGTCCTCAACTGGCTCAGAATCTGATGGTTCCTCAATTGGCTCGGGCGCAACAGAAGGCCTTCGAGATTCTGGTTGGGCTTGTATAGGTACTACAGAGGAAACGTTCTCAAACTTGAGTGGATCTGATTGTGTTTGCATTTCTTGTAGCTGTTTCCTTAGTGCTGCTTGTGTTCGTAGACGTTCTGCTACACGATCCAGAGCTGATTGCGCTATTGGTGGTTGCATAGAATGCTGTTGTGGAGAAGGTGGAGCTTCCAAATCCTCTATTCGAAGACTTGTATTTTCATCAGGAGTTGGCTCGACACGTTCTTCCTCTGGTGAGAAGGCATTCTCAAAATTGTTTGATAATTTATCCACAAAAAAGAATGAGTTATCGTTAACCTTTTCTACTTGCTCCTCAGAAATATCAGAGACGCTAAACTTGGTCTCGCTTATTGACTTGTTGAAATCGATAACCTATTGTCAGTTGTAAATAGAGCATTACTTTGGGAGTTAAACTAAATGAATTTTGTTGCTTTGGCTTGTAGGGAGTCATCGCACGTACTTCTTGTGCATTAAAAGCTAGATCAATTACTCTTGGTTTATCCATTTGTGGTTTTAGTGGACTATGGTTTTTCGGTGTTGTTTTGTTACTATTAGGTCGTTCCTTGTATGATGATCTTCCAAAAGCTACGGTGGTCACTAGAGGTTGTTTTTTGGCACTTGTTGGTTTCTTTGCGCTATTAAATATGTTTCGTACTATTATGGACGTGTCTTGATCGATTACTCGTTTTGGAGTACGTGATGAAGAGATAATCTTGCGATACGGTGTTGATTGCTCATCAATGCTAGACCGTAGTGTATCAACGCTTGGACGTGATTGTTTAACAGGTGTGAATTGCGCCATTGGTTGTTTGATAGGCTCTATCGGATTGGATTCTACAAGTAGCTTTTGCTCTTGCAGAAATGGTGGCAGGAATGGTGACATTTCAATACTTGATCGAAGAATGTCATTCGGATCGTGTACTGTCTTATGTGAGATTGGTGATGTTATGCTCTTAATAGATCTCATCTTTTGCGGCACTGGCTGAATAGCTTCTTTTCTTGGTGGCGAAAGATACTCTTGAGTTGGCTTAGTTACTGTTGGCTTTTCGACTCTAGGTGCAGCATTTTTGATTTGTTCTTGTTTAACAACAGGTTTTCTTTCGATTCTATCAGGCATCTTGCTTGGTAACGTTTTCAATGGCAATCTATGCTTTTTTGCAGTCTCTTTGTCCATGTAATGTACTGATAGCCTCAATATTCTATGAGCATTGCTAAAATCATGTGTTCCGTGAAACGTGAGGGATAGATATTGTAATACTTTCGAAGCAGGAAACTGTATCGACTGTTCTTGTATTTCGTCTTCTCCATTTGTTTGAGATGTATCAAATGTCCACATTTCTTCCAAAATTTTGTAGTTGAACGATGGTTGCTGCGATGTGGCGACTATGCATTTTTTAGGACACCCTCGTCGAAAAGGTGCTACGGTTATCTTTAAGAGTAAATCGTCTTGTTTTCGATTTTTTAATTCGAGTACGCAATTCGATGTGTTGTTTTTCGAAAGATTAGAAGTCCACATAGATTGTGTTCTGCTTGTTACGCTCGCCGATTTTACTGACTGGTCTAACAACTTTGGGCATCCAGAACCAGTCGATGAGATGAGATTTTTGATGGCATTGATATTAACTACTTTCGTATCGTGAACATGAGTAGTTTGTACTATAGGTGCGATATTCTCTACTGGAGCGGCAATCGGTATGCGAGCAGGTGGGACTGGTCTTTTAGGCACTTGTTGGGCAATAACAGGTGCTTCATGGTCGTCTGGTTCTAATAAACCATCGTTATAAATATATTGCTGCATAATTTTAGATGGTATTTTCTGTTCCACGATTTCTTTCGGTTTTTTGGCATAAGTACGCGGTTGTTCAACAGTTTTCGGAAACATTTTTGAATATCCACCTGTTGAAGTAGGTTTTTTTTCGTGTGCTCGTTTTTTGTTTTGTTCCACAAAGTTGGTAACACCTTTTCGCACAACATTATCCCTTTGACGAGTTTGTGTGGTCCAGTCTTGCGACAAGCCTGCTCTCATTCAAACATGAAAAGAACAGAGTTGAGTTTAGGCGGTAAAAAAAAGAAAAAATTGTTTTTTGACAGAATACATATGTTATTAGGAAAGTACATGACTAGGTACAACCGTTGCGGCACAAGAAGACTTGTCCTTATCTTCTATTGTTTGTGTAGGTTTGCCTATTTCCGTTTCGACCCCTACCGCTAGGTGTGGAACCACTGTTAGTGGTTACGTTGTTTGTTGGCCTCTTGTTGAGCTTACTCTCAATTTTCTTGCCATATGGTGTATTGCGTACAAGATGAAGTAAAGGTCTAATTACTTCATTAAATTGTTGAAATTGTCTTTGATCACAGACAGTTAGTGCAGTTTGTACTACGTAATTTCCGTACGAGTCTTGTAATACTTGAGGCAGATTTTCCAAGACTAGTACTTCATTTACCATAGCGTTACGAATAAATGGTGACCCAATTCTGAGACATTTTTCCATCACGTTGGAGCTAAACTTGTTTGTTGAAAGTGTTGAAATGTGGCCTAAAAACTTGGAAATGACCATTTCGTTGATGGGTTCCTCGTTTAGGTCCAACACATACTGAACAACATAGTTTCCAAACGGGTTTTGAACTAGATATAGTGCATTAGATGCGATTTCTCTAACGAGCATCATCTTTTGCTCGTAGGATGCATAGTCGATGCATCGTTGCAAAACACAACATCCATGTTTGTGTGTGGCGACTTCAACACATCTTCCGGCAACAGTGTCATAAATGAATTGTTTGTCCAGCGATGACAACTTTTGCAAGCACCGTTGAATCACGTGATTGCCGTTCAAATCTTTGATCAAACTCACAATATGATGTCTAAGTGCATCTGTGATTGCAGCAATTTGTTGTGGAGAAGAGAGACACTCGATCAACTTTTGCACTGCTCTTGTTCCGTGCATGTTCATGGAGATGCTTACAATGTCGTTCGAAACTGCGCGAATTACTGCCATTCTTTGTGGTTCGTTGCAATGTTCTACAAGTTTTTGGCATAAATAGTTTCCAAATGGATCAGTCATAAGTTCGACAATGTGCTCGTACACTTCTTCAAAAATCATTCTTAGGTCATCCTTGTCTTCATCCTCCAACTTTTTCTGCAAGAATCGGCAACCATATTGATCCTTGGCTAAACGATAGATTTTTCCAAGAGCATCGGTAACAGTGTTGAATTTGGCGACATTGATACGTTTTCCCTCTTTAGATACTGGTGTTGATGAACCACTTCTTGATGGAGATTCCACTTCGTCATCACTAGTATTTGACAATGGAGAACTGCTATTTGTTCTTTGAGGAGTTACCATTTGTGGCGCTTGTGGTGATTTTGCTTGCTGTTGTAGCACCGATGAATAGGAAAGGTTTTGTTCAATCTTGCTGTTTCGTGGTGATGTTGTAGAAAGAGACTTTTGGTTATAGTACGGCTGATTTTGTACATGATGAACTGGTTGCGGATGAGCTAGATTTTGATACTGTTGTTGAAGCATGTACTGATGAGCCATCTGTACGTTTAGTTGTTGTTGTTCCATAGGATTGTTATTTGGAAAACCTGTATGTTAAAAAATATTTTAAAGTGCTTACCATTCATTCCCCAGTTGTTGGGTTCGTGATGCCTATGTGTAGGTGATAGTGCTAGACTGTTCATCTTTGCTAGTAGCTGTTGTTGTTCATGTAGTGCGTGTTGTTGATGATGGTGGCTAGCAGAACTTGGTGATGATGAAGTGCTTCCCGTCTCGGTCCAATTCATAAAGAATGTATCATTATCTAGGGGTTGGGGCAGTTTACTAGGATTTTGATGTGACCTGTAAAAGTTTTCATAGTTTTGTTCACATCTTATGTCTCCAAAA
>JAESGV010000841.1_pt1 | contig 13229 bp, 9 predicted proteins | sample 9269781 | NCBI WGS metagenome assembly JAESGV01 (sample SAMN15741586, study PRJNA653496) | algae metagenome | isolation source: Tildeniella torsiva UHER 1998/13D and co-occurring heterotrophs from... | place: Slovakia: Slovak Paradise National Park, Hrabusice, Kosice Region | collected 2000-01-01 | reverse complement strand
GACACAACATTTGTATTTTCTAATTGTAATTAAGACAACCAATAAATTTTTGGCGCAACCAAGTGACCGTTATTTATTTCAAACATGACAACACAGAAGAGAAGACGTTCTTCGATATCAGTATTCGGTTCCGATTTCAAAGAAAATGATTTGTACATTAACGCTATCAAAGCTCAAGCCGCAGAAAGTTTAGATATTGTCAATGTGGAACAAGAGTTGAACATCGAACGCGAACACTTTTCGAAACTAAAATTCACATTCTGCGAACTAGAAATGAAACGTGATTTTTTGACGCACATCAAAGGCTTGCATTTGCGCAGCCCAACTACCGAACAAATAGATGAAAAAAGTAAGAATAATCAAATAACGTACTAACTATTATAGAGCGCAAAGTGCACCAAAAGAAACAAGAACTAGAAGAAGTTAAAAAACAAAAAACAGAAATGAAAAAGCATTTTGATGAACAAGTCGATGCCACACTCCAAGCATACGAAACAGCGCTACAAAAGAAAAAAATGTACGACTTGAAGTGGGATCAATTCGAAGAACAAGAAGAGTTGTACCAAAACGTCACCGCAACAGAAGTAGATACTCCAATAGTTCAAGAAAAACTACCATCACCACAAAAAGAAGCGCCCATTGAAACAAAACAAGCAAAGAGTTTTGAAGAACAAATGAACGAGTTAATTAGTTGGTTGATTGGTGTTGAAGTGTTAGAATGTACTGCATGGCCAACAAAACTCATTTACAAGCTACGCCTGACTACATACCTAATGGATGGTAACAAGGAACATACTTGTGTGACAATATGGTTCGAACAAACAAAATCGTTACCTAGATCCGCAAGTAAGAGACGTGTGGAACGTCCTCTTACACAAGAGTGGGAAATTGCCATCATCAAGGTACAAAGTGAGAAAGATTCAGATGTTTCACGATTTGATGATATTCTAGAGTTTGCTGTCGAGATTAATGACGTGGAGTTTATATTACGAGAAATCAACGCTAGAATTCAAGGTCTGTAAACTGTATTTCAATGTGCTGGTGTGTATGCTGATATGGCCGCAGATGTGTTGTAGATTGGAGCTTGTTCTTCCTCTAAATCTACGTACGTTCCCTGTTCTCGCCTTCGTTTCAGTGCTTGTAGAAATAGATACAGCATAATGACTAATACCGTTCCTGTTCCGAGGACTATTATAGTTGTAATGAGGAGTGCTTTGACTTCGGTAGATCCAGGTAGCTCTGGAGCAACTGTTGCATTCTGATTCGCAATGTTTAGTTCCCAATATACCTTTTCTTTTTTGATGCTTGGCGAGCCAGTGTGCAGCCGTAACGCAAAAGAAATATCTTCTGGTGCTGCGAATACAGGAACTACTAAATCTTTAGAAATGAATGAACTGGAGTAATCATGGAAGTAATCGAAATCGGATCCATTAGTGAACGCTGCAACACCATTGTTGCTCAATATGTATGCTTCGCATGCTGTACATACAACTCGGTAATTGACATTTACGTTACTCCCTAAATGCACAACCATATATTCCTCTTTACCACGCTCCAGTAGCTTATAGCCACTCGTTTCGAAGCCATATGATAAAGCTACAACTGAAAGCGCTAGAATTAATAGTTTTTTCATAGTTGTAATTCTTGTAAAGAATAGCGATGTTCACCTTGGGGCAGTATGTGTTTAGGAGAATGATACTCTCAAAGAAGAGTTTAACAGTAACGATTTTTGGACTAGATGGATCAGGGTACGTTGATACAATTAGCTTACATCCGCTAGGAAAACCAGTATTCTCAACGAATTTAAAAGGCACTTCCAACAAGATCCTATAGTTGTCATTCCAACATTTGGTCAGAATAATTGCAAATTCAAGTACAAGGGAGTAGAGTACAATATACAAGATATGGGAGGAGATAAAAATCTAAGAAAGCATTGGACGCAACGATTCAAAGAAACCGATGTCGTGATATACGTAGTCGATTGTACTGATACGAAAGAGAAACTACAAGAAAGTATAGATGAGCTACGAACAATAGTCAATCACAAAGACACACTCGGAGCAGCGATATGTGTTTGCGCAAACAAAATGGATGAAGTAAAAGAAAAAAGCCACTGCAGATCGGCAGCAGAGCTAATAGAAAAATTCGAACTAAACAGGTTATTAGAAGCTAGAAATCATACGGTGATTGAAACTTGTTCTGGGAGTGCAACAGAGGATGAGTTCCACAAACGAAAACAGCAACAAAGAAAAGCCCGATTTGGTGCGCAATCGGAAGAGGAAATCGCTCGTGATGACGAAGAAAAAGCTCGTTTCCCGTTAGACTCTCATTACGGTATCGAATCGATTCTGAGTTATTTGGACAAATGTATCAAGACAGATAAAGGTGTCAAACAAAGAAGTTCAAAAAATAAACAACGTAGAAAGTAGTTCAGTATTCTTTTATATTACAACCTCATATACGCATCGGTGAGTGAATTGAGCCAGATCTCTTCAAAAAGCCTTTCATATTTGTTTGGAAAGTACTCACCCACTCATCGCGCTCTTTCTCGTTGTTACATACAAAAATTTTTGAATAATTCTCTTCTTGTGCGTTGAACTCCATTTTACATTTCGCTTCTTCCAATCCTTCTACCGGTGTCATTGTCACAGACAACCCACTGTTATTGCTTTTCAGCGGTATCGAGTGCGATTTTGTCATCAAACCCGATTGCACAATTAGCACCAAATCATTGAACAAGAAAAACCTAAAGTTCTTTGATCTAGACTTTTCGTTACGGAACCGTCCTTCACGTACAAGTTTCCTAGATGGTTGTACCAAATCAGGCATTTTCAACTCTTCTGCGAGTTCTACTACCTTTAGCGAGCTCATTGACTCACTCTTCTTTTGATTGCAGTACTCGGCAATCCCTTCTATCATAGCTAACGCTTCTTTCAATGGTTCAGAGTCCATGTGACCTTCGGGCGTTTTTGCAACTACATCAAGTAACAAGATACGGTACCTAGGAATACGCTGTACAGGTAAGATCATAAAGCTAGTAATATCAATGTTGTGACTTCCTTTTCTAATAAGTTGTTGCGACACTTCTTGTCGAAACTGTCGGAATGCCTTTTTCATTTCTGTCGCCTCTTCCAGTACGCTTATACTGGTTTCGTACTTGTTAATATAGTTTGTATACAATTTGAATGCAGGAGCCTTGTTCTTGAACAATTGACCAATTGATTCTAGTGGCGTAGAAACACGTCTACCACCAGTGCTCACTTGAGTAATCTTTGTATGCACTTTTTCAAGCTCATTGAAGAAATCTTCATTCAATTTTTTGATAATTGTTAGATCACTGAACACGCGATTGTACTGCTCGGCTGTTAATAAATTACGTTCTTTGATAGGATTGGCATACATGGTGAACAATTCTTGTAGATTTTTCACATACGTTCTCTCGGTATCTACAATTTCCTGTAAAACTTGATCTCGTTTGGCTAACATTTTTAATTGTTCTTCTTCAAGTTCTTTCCGTTTTTTCTCTTCCTCTTCTTGTTGTTTCAACAATTCTAGTTCAATTTCTTTACTTTTACGTTTTTCTTCCTCTTCTAGTGCTTTTTGTCGCGCCAACTCTCGCTCTTCCTCTTCTTGTTGTTCTTTCTTTTTTAAATCGGCTTTGGACCCTTTTTTCTTTAATGTGATGAATTTTTTCTTTGTAGGTGTACTTGTTTCTGATTTTTGTTTGACCAAGAATAGTACAGGTGGTGCTCGGTATGGAGTTGCTGGTTTCGAATTTGCTTCTTTTTTTGCTTTTTCACGTTCTTCTTTCTCCTTTTCTCGTTTGAGTTTATCTTCTTCTTGTGGATTAAGTCTCTTTTTTGCTGCAATTTTCGGGTATGCTATTCCATCTTTTGGAGTACCGACAGGACTCGATGGCTTTTTATCTGTCATTCTATCTTGGTCAGCGCCACTTGATCCACGTTTTCGTCGTACTCCAGAATCGTTTCCTCGTAGTTCACCTTCTGTCATTCTATGTTTTCTATTTTCTACCATGATTTCTCTCGTCATTTTTTCTTCTTCGGTTCTTATTTTTTCTTGTTCTCGTTTTTCACGTTCCTCGCGTTTCTTTTCGTTTTGTCGATGTTGTTCGTTCCGTTTTTTAACAACATCATCGTGATATTGATGTCTTCGCTGCCGTGATGTGTCATCTTTTTGTTTTGTTGGTTCTTTTGTGAATGAACGATTTAAAAGGTTGCCGGCTTTTATATCTGGTGCGGATGCTATTTGTTTGCCGATATCTGTGTACTTTTCTTGAACTGATTTAATTTCGCTCTGTACCGATTCTGTTTGCTTCCAGTATCCCTGTTTATCGACGATGTAGTGTGTAGTTTTGTATTTTGCTTGTAACGCCTGTCTGTGTAACAATGCGAGCTTGGCCTCCCGCTCTTTCTCCACTTTCCATGATGGGGCAGACAATAGTCTACTCATAGGATTAATGGAGCCTAAATTCAAGCTTTTTCGCACCGTCGTATTAGATTCGGGAGTGTTAAATTGTAGTGTTAGAACAGAATCGTCATTTGGATTTCTTTTCTCGGGTGTTGTGAACTCATCGCCATCTGGTTCAACAAAATCATCTTTTGAATTATTCGTTAGTTCATCTTTGTCCTCTGTACCATCACTACTTGGTGATATCATGGCAAGCTAGTTTAAATTAGCTAGGTTGACTACTAATCACAACAATATCTCCAAGAGCTCATCAACAGATTCATGATCTCTTAACAATGTACATTTTAGTTGCTCGCTTCTTCGATATATAGTGATAAGCTAACAAGAGACAGGAATGAATTTAAACTTCTTGTTTTCTTTAATTCGAATTTAAATGTTTGATGTCTAAGGTTTGAGTGGCGAATCAATGCAGCCTCAAGAAGCATCATTAAACTTCACGCAACAGCTCGCTACGCATCGTAGGGTTATTATCCAATACTGATTTCAAGGACTTTGAAAATCGCGTTTCTTTCTTCACTAAAAGAGTCACTTGTGTTGTTAATGCACGCAGATTCTAATTCTAACAGATCTAAAGACAGAAATAAGAAACGCGAGACCCTTTTGCCTCTTCTATTTTGACGTAGACACCGGACCTATTTAACGGATTCATAAGCAACATCAGCTTTCAAAAACAAGACAACAAATGAAGTACGGAATCGCTCTTCTTTGCGTTATCGCAATCGCGTTCTGCCAATACACCAAAGTGACCACCAACAAGTTCTGTCGCAGAACCCTCGAGGGTAACTTTAGCGATGGCAAACAAACTTTTACTGGTGTATCTGACCTCAAATGCATTCGTGGTGGATCCCAAGGAAAAGCCGCTCGTTTAACATTCGTCATGTCCACTAGACCAGTGCCCAACTTTAGATTGACAGCTCTCGTTGCCAGAAGTGATTCTGTTGCTGGATTCTCTGGTAGATTCGCCACTGACAAGATTGTAGAATACGTTGAAACCAACAATGTACCAGGATATCAAGTTGGTGCTGACCAATTGATCAAGGAGACCTCACTTAACAACAACGCGTGGACCGATTTCGAAAGAACCATCATCCCAGTTGGAGATGCCACTGTTAACAAACTCACAACTCAACTCGTTGTTTCAGGCACTACGTACACTTACGGAGCTCAATTGACTACCGATGAAATCACATTAAACGGTACTGTCAAGGTAGTCATTACACCAAACTCTGTAAAGACTGTATTCGGCATCAGCAACTACGTCTATAGCGCACAAAACTCAAGAATCGCCATCGGCGCTATCTTGTTCGTCAGAGCTGCTATTGACAGAAAATCTGGAACTGATACCCCAGGATCTGAAGGTGAAAGACCAAATGACAACACTGCGAATCAAGCTGTTGCCAACATTCCAGGAGCCAACGGTAACGGTATCTTCTCGTGGCAAAAATTCGTTCTAGGAAGAAACGCATCTTCATCCTCTGTAACCAAGAGTGTCTCATTGACTGAATCAGCCATCACATCAGCCAACGATACCGTTATTCCACGTAACTCTGATGAAGCAGGATTTGTCCTACAAAGAATTTACTACTCCATTGACGAACGTGTTACTGAATTCTCATGGGATCCAAGTATGGGTACTCAAGAAACAACTGATAGCAACGTTGCTGCCAAACCGACCATCGCATTAGCTTTGGCAGTTGTTGCTGCTGTTGTAGCTTTGTTAATGTAAACATAAAAGTAGTCTTTTCTTGCACTGTCTTGTAAAAGTTTTGTTTCAAACGTCATGGGTAGCCACCAGTCGCAGAGCACTGCACAACAAGACTTGAAGCTACAATCTTCAAATTCTCATGTCCCATCGATTGCCGATATAGCAGCGAAGTATTACCCTAGACAAGACAACACATTTACCATAACAAACTATCCTACTCTTCCAAAAATATGGGAATACGAAAGAGTATCGGTATCATATACGTCATCTACAGACAAGGATTTATCTGCTCAATTTTTATTTCAAGCAACATCGCACTACAAATGGAAGACAAACACAGACACTATTTACATGACCGACATTGATATTATTTGCCGTGAATCACTAAAAGAAATCAATATCACTTCGGTATACGTAGGCCTCATCGATAAATTAAATAATCATGTTCACGGAGTAGTATTTCACGCAACACTACCATGGACGCACAATGATAAATCCCCACACCAAATGTTTGAAGCCGGTGGTTACATGTACATTGGCAAGAACTATAAACCAGAAACAACGGGATACAAAATTCGACCAGGTTTCATCGGCGCAGGTTTCTCCCTAGAATCGATCGACAAACCTTTACATTTCGTACGTATTGTCGGTAATCGTTTAATTCTCGCGAAACGAAGGTTACAGTACAGTGAGACTCTAGAAGAGTGGTGTGCATCTGCCACGTTTTCGTTAAGCGATATCACTCACGCAAAGAAGTCTAACCAAAAGGTAATCGCCAGTGCATTGAATCGAGAAACAGTGCACGCATTCAATGATGGATCATCAAAAAATGGATACTATTTACATACCAATAAGCCAAATAGTGAGATCTACTACATGTTCGAAATCGAATATGTCGACATACCACTACGTTCGCGATACAAACAAGATTATTTCTACTTGTATAATGGTTTTGATCCACAACAAGTTGTGTATTGTAATACCGAGTACAACGCTATGATAGGTACTGCATCAGAATCTGCGCTATTGCGAGTTGCTCCAGGTCTTGAACATGGAACCATAAGCTTTGAGTCGGTACTTTATCCAGGTCACTTTTTATCGGTGACTTCCTCTGGAGTGATATTTACAAAAGAGAACAATTCGTTTCAGATACTACCAGGGTACTTGGGTGAGAATTCATACCGAATATATTGCCCAAAAACAAGTAACTACGTAATGGCACACGAACAAGATAATGTTCATCGATTGATCTTTATGCGTAGCATTCCATCATGTGAATACAACAGAAGAAAAGCAACATTTGGCATTCGACGCATACCAGAAGTTTAATCAAATTGACTAACAATTTGTAGTTTTGCTAACACCCGTTTCAACATTTCTGGATCACAATCCTCTCTGTAACTCATATCTCTTAAAAGATCACCAACCCATGCAGGATTCACTTTTTTCTCCAAACAAAAATCAATTGCGATATCAAAGGCTTCGATATGTTCACACCAGGTGTACGAATGGGAATGTATGTGATGAATTGATTTGGCATTGAGAAAATACGGATACCCGTGTGTAATCACATAACATGGGTTATCGTTAAATAGTTTCTGTATAGCTGTGTGATGTTGTTGTAGTAATCGATCACGGTATTGAAATGATCGATTAAAATATGGTAACATTACTTCAAATGCATCTTCTTCGTGTATTGAAACGCAATAATCGAGTTGTATGATTTTCTCTACAATTGTATTGAAAATATAGTCCTCTGTGAATACGAGATGACAAATGTTATTCCTGAAGAGTTCTATGATAAGTTTTGTAATATCACAAAGAAAACCTCGGTCCAGCGCTGCCGCAACTGCATATTTTATATACGAGATAAACTCATCTGTTTTGATGTGCTGGAACCACGGAATAATATGAATAGCGAATCGTGCACAACGTTCATAATCTTTTGACATTTCAAATATCTCCATTTCTTTATCTAAAACATCGCGTAGTATTTTCGCATTTGGTCTCATTCCCTTTATTATTGTTGAAAATGTTTTAAGCGTTTGACGACTATTTGATATGTGTGACAATGAGTGCAAATGAAGCATCATTCGCTGTTTGTGTTCCATACTAGCTTTTGTGTAGTATTTCAAGCGCTTCCAGTAATGTACAATGTGTTCGGCGTCTCTAATTTGTAAACATCGCTCTATGAACTCGTTGTGGTTAAAACTACTGATAACACTCATTGACTGTGTTATTACTGATTGGATATCTCCATTTTGTACTTCATAGTACTCTTTGGCAACCTCCCACACGAGCTCTTCAAGTTGAGTAACTGTGTTTGCGACTTTTAGGTACTTTTCTGTTAGGTCATCGCGATTTATGGTGTAAAATAGTTTCCAGTGTCGTTTGGATGAGAAGTCGCCCAGTAAGCATAAAAGTGCCAAAATTCGAAACCAGTTGTCGTGATTTTGTTGAACGTCGCAAAGTCGAATTTGTAGTAATTCGTTTTCTGCTCGCGCCTTGGCATCTGCAAAAAAAATAGTAAAGTTTTGCACAGCCCGTGCTTTAGCGTCATATTTCTTCTTGAGGCTCTCTATGCACATGTCTAGTAGTGTTGTGTAAGGGTCATCATAAACGATATATAAGCAATCTGTAATTCTACTACTTGCGTAGCTCAGTAGATACGTAGCGAGTTGGTTTCGTTTGTTTGTATATTTTGTTTGACAAAGTAACCTAAATTCCTGAACATTTTCGAGCAATAAATGCATAATATTTATGTCATAGCAGCCATTACCCGAAATATATCGCAATACTTCGCACAACTGCTCTTCTTTAGTTGCCATACTTCTTGTGTCTGCGTTGGTCAACTGGAGCTTACACAGAAAAACAATGAGCAAGGCTAAGGGCAGTATTCAATTTTTACTCGATGCTGAAGCTAAAGCGGCAGTGCAAGTAAAAGATGCCAAGAAAAGTACGCGATACGAATAGTTACTCACAATTTCAAAGACAGATTAACAAAACAAAAACAAGCACGCGATGACGCTGATAAAGAAATCCAAAAGATTAGGGCAACATCGGAGCAAAAATTCACACAATACAAAAACGAGGTTTGTAAGATTTTATGTAAATAACTCGTAAAACAGCATCTAGGAACAACCACCGAGAAAACGCAAAACTTGGACAAGAGAAAACAGCAAGCTATCTCCCAAATAAAGTCGAATGTCGAGCAAAAGAAGGATGAAGTTTTGGACTTTATGTTAAACTTTGTTTTGGATGTTGATACTCAAGTACCCAATGAACAAAAGATTCACATTGAACGTATGGTGCTAGCTAAGCAATAAAACTGTGGAAATAAAAGGGTTTATTTCAGTGAGGTTTGCACTGGTGCGTTTTCAAAAAAGAAAAAACGATGACAGTCCAACCAAGTGTACGAGAAATAGAAGACTTTATACTAGAGAATCAAAAGAATCCTACGTACCACCAAGATGAGTCCAAAGATATCAACATTACGAGCAGAGACGAGATCTAGTAAGACTAACAAGCACAGCTAACAATGTAGTAATATTTATCTATTTGGATCTAGATTGTACAAGTAAGTGCAGAGTACTAGTTTTAACGTTACAGTTGTAACAAAGCAGATAGTGACTATGATATGATTGTTGTCGTTGGTGGAGACTACTACAACGGAAGCAAACTATACGAAAACGATTTACTTAATGTTAACATCTACCACGTACGCAAATACACTACAAAATAACCCAACAAGATAGACTATTTCAAATTTTTATTATCGAACAACTTAGTGTGGGTCGTCATGCTCTGTCATTTACCACCACAAAACGCATGGAAACAAACTATTGATTTGAACAAGTTTTATCGTCACAATTTGATCAAACTAAAAAACAGTGCACTAATGGACGCTGCACATCACTTTGCAAAAAGTAAACGACTCTGGACACAAGAAAATTCATTCTATATTTCCAAGAAGAACATCGTTCACGCTATCCGTTTCCTAAACTTTGCACTACAAATTATGAACAACGGACGCGTAACAGATTTTCAAGTTGGGAACGATATTTGGAAACGAATAATAGTTGACGATGAAGAACTTCCTGAAGATCGAAAATCAAAGCGCGAAAACTGGATCAACTATGAACTAGAGTTTAAACCAATCATTAGTGACTTGATGCATCAAGTAGGAGAGTTTGCACATGTCCAAGAAGCAAAACCAATCGATGACGTATCAAAAACGAAACAATCAAGGAACGTGAAACATTCGAAAACAAAAGGTACAGATAAACGCACGACAAGACAAAAATACATCCCTAACGACATACAAGTAACCAAATATATTTCACAACATGGACTTTCGAGCTTGTGGAGAGATTTTTCAATGCATACGTTGGAATACGATGGAGTAGTTGTGATCGCCAATGATGCAGATACACCTTCATTCATGACAACAAGTGCAGTTCCAAGACAATCTCTAGGATTCATACTCGATCAAAACGCAGAAAAAATCATCGCATTAACGCATCCTCCAATGTTTGATCGATACGACGATTCCAATGTCGAAAATGATATCATAGGAGCATCACTAGAAATTGATTGGCATGCAGGATCAGTTCTCACCGTTAGTGAAAAACTAGATGGCGCAAATGTAATTCTATTTTGGAATGATCAACGTTGGCGATTTGTCGTTCCAAGTTTGGTTTCTACAAGTGAGTACAAGAGACAACAAACGGTGCAAATTGCGCAATTTCGAAGAATGACAGAACCAAGAGATCACGATCCAAATGAAAATGATTCTGATAGAGAGAAACGTGAAATGATGCAAGAAATGGAATTCATCTTGAATGAAACATGGAAAAAACAAGGGTATGAGTTTCCAAAAGAAAACAATTGTTGTTATTCATTTGAATTGTGCATGAGTTTGGAAGAAATCAATAATGTAACAAAAAATGCGTTAATTAGAGATGTGTTACAGAGCAAAGTTGTACAACACCAAGGTGTTTCTTTATTGTTACATGGTGCTTTCAATGTTCAAGAATGTACGGTCAACCAGTACGACATTTGGCAAATTGCAAAAGAACAAAATTGGAACGCTGTGAAATTGGTTTCTAGACATTGTTACGAAGACGGCAAAACGCTAAAAGATATAGAAGCGAAAATTCGTGAGCGAGCAAGACATGTTGATCCTTTAGTCTGTGAAGGGTTTGTATTATTAGAAGAAGCAAGAGGTCACCGAGTCAAGTATCTTTCTCCACAATATGAACCATTATACCAACTTCGTTACGCGTCCATGTGGGATGCAAATACTAATGAGCGCAATTTGACTCAAATTGTTCGTAGCAATGATGTTGATACGTTTACACGTACTGCTCCATGGAGTAATCAAACATGTATTCAAGAATTGTATGGTCCAATGGTTGCTGATTTTCAAGGATTGTGTAACGCGTTGCAGCACGAGTATGACAGTCTTTGGGATGAAGGCGATGGCGATAAAGAGTTTGTGATGAAGTGTAAGGGACACGAGTTGTACCAAGGACTCTTTGATATGTTCAAGTTTCAAGTTAGTGCACGAGAGATGTTTTCTTTTTGTCATCCAAAACGGTATCAAAAATTAATCAAAGATGTTAGGATGTTTATGAATAAATAGTTCTGTTTATTACGGCAGCTTACGACGCAGTCAGTAATGGAATCAACTCTTGGATAAACTCGTATTTATTGCAAGTTTTATATTATTTATTTACACGTTGACATATGCTCTATTTCTTTTGAACGCAGTTTTTGCTGCGATTCCAACAGTCACTAGCACTCCAAGTACTACGACTGCAGCTATAACACCACCCATGACTAACAACCATGTTATGTTTGGATCAACAGGTCTTGGTTTAGGCGTTGGCAAAGTTGCTGATGCAAATCGAACCAACTTGTTCTTTTGTTCATTACCTTTTATGGTAACGACTGCTCCATCGCTCATCACATACATAGCTTGACCAAAGTTTCGGCAACTACCATCCTTGTCCAAACACATTTCGTACACGAGTTCGTCTTCACCGTTGGTAACATTCATTCTTGCTAAATGACATTGGTAAGTCTCACCTCTGCCACTTAGTTCAAAGACGGTGTAGTACAGAGCATCATCTAGCGCGTTGTATTGAACTTTTGAGTAGATGATACCAGAGCGTTTGTTCATTTTCTTTGGCTCTTTCAACTTTCTTTGCATCTTGCTTACTGTATTAGTGACGGCGCTGACCTTGACCATACTATTGTCAGTAAAAGAATAGTAGTAGAACTCATTGCGTTCCTTAGACCATGAGTTACCGTATACACTTGAGATTGGGATCGATGGCGAACAAGTAACGTTTTGTTTGGAAAAATCACAAAAGCGTGCAGAGTATATATTGACGATGAGTATTTGCTGAGGATTCTCCATGGATGGAGCATGGATCATGTGAGTGTTTGACGTATGTTGTTCACTCATGTCCATCATGACTTGTCTCCATGTTCCAGTCTCCGTGTTGTACTCGTTCATGCCTCTCATGGTAACTCGTGAGTTTTGTTTTTGATGGAAATAGATCTTGTCTCCCATGACGTGTAGACAAAGAGTTTGGAGCTCTATAGTTTCTCGATGTATCTCAGTTAGTGCAGAGGTTGCTGTGGTGTACAGGAACAACGAGCTTCCAGCAGTGAACACAGCATACTTTCCGCCTGCGGATATAGTAGGTATCTCTGTAGACACGTTCGATAGTGTAGTGGTGATTCTTGTATCCAAGTCTAACACTTGGACAACATGCTTGTAGAGCATGACCGATGATGTGAAAAGTATTTTTCGAACACCTTGGTCAGCCATATAGAATGCTTGCTCGATAGAAAGGTCACTGTTTTGTCCAAAAACCTGGATTCTTTCGGAGGTCGAGTCGACTACTTCGAAATATTGGGAATAGACAGCAGCGATTGCGTTGTCCCAAAGTGGAACGATAGTGTTTGGTTGTTCTTGTAGCGTTGCGTATTTTTTTGTGCCCTCGATAGTCCCATCTGTTCTGAT
>JAESGV010000840.1_pt1 | contig 13231 bp, 7 predicted proteins | sample 9269781 | NCBI WGS metagenome assembly JAESGV01 (sample SAMN15741586, study PRJNA653496) | algae metagenome | isolation source: Tildeniella torsiva UHER 1998/13D and co-occurring heterotrophs from... | place: Slovakia: Slovak Paradise National Park, Hrabusice, Kosice Region | collected 2000-01-01 | reverse complement strand
CCAATCATTTTGTTCTGCAACAAGGAAGATTTGTTTAGAGAAAAAATCAAAAACATTCCATTGACTGTATGTTTTGATGATTTCAAGGGTCCTGCTGGAGACTTTGAATCTGCTGTCAATTTCATCAGACAAAAGTTCTTGTCGTTAAACAAGGAAGAGAGACAAGTTTACTCACATGTTACATGTGCTACAGATACTAGAAACATCAAGAACGTTTTTGATAACGTTAAGGAAATCATTATCAAAGATGCATTGAACCAAGTGTAAACCATTATAAATTATTTGTTACATGTAAAAATACATCTTCTAGCGTTGCATGAGATAATGACCAATCTTTGATACGTTTGTCTGTTTCTATTTGGTCTATGAGATCTGGTACTCGTGAATGGTCCAAGATTGTGTACTTGAGGCTATTTGAATTTTGTGAATCCAAAGTGATACTCGTTTGCATGACTTGTTGCACTTGAGCCATAACTTGTTCCAAATATTTAGACTCTGACACAACTAGTGTTATACGATAACCAGAACCATATCTATTCTTCAAGTTGATTGAATTCCCAATACAACAAATCTTTCCTGATGACATGATAGCGATGCGATCACTCAAATAGTCACACTCTGCCATGGAATGAGTTGTTAGTATCATTACGCGATCACGTTTCATCACTTGTATCAAATCCCACACCTTTTTGGCAGATATAACATCTAAACCAGTTGTTGGTTCATCTAAGAATAATATCTGTGGATTTCCTATACAACTGATCGCTAGTGATAGTCTACGTTTCATACCTCCACTAAATCCTCCACATTGATCGAATCTTCTCTCGTATAAATCAACTTGTTTCAGAATGTCTTCTATTTCATTTGTATTTACACCTTTGAGTTCTGCAAATAACACTAGGTGTTGGTAGGGTGATAGTTCATTGAATAAAATGTCATGTTGTGGACATACTCCAAGTATAGTTCGTATCGATGTCATTTCTCGTTGAACTGATTTGCCAAATATAAACGCGTCTCCGTGAGATGGTTTCATGAGTCCTGTTAGAATATTCATGAGTGTTGTCTTTCCTGCACCATTGTGACCCAGTAGAGCTAAACATTCTCCTCGCTTGACTTGTAGGTACATGTTACTGAGTGCATGAACTTGTTTCTTCTTTTGACAGGTTATTCGATTCCATACTGATGAGTATGTTTTCGAAACGTTTACAATTCGTAACGAGTCTTGGTTGTTTGACTTGACGCGTTCCATTTCGATCTGAGCATCTTTTGACATTTCTTCGACTTGTTCACTTGTTGGATCTGTAACTACTGGTCTTTGGAGGTGAACTCCCCAGTATGATGGTTCTAAAAAGTACCATATTGGTCTTCTTGGAGAGCGTACTACTTGATCAAAATATATCGCTAAAATCATGAATAGTACAGTATTCATGATCAAATATAACATGGATTCATATGCAGGTGGTGAATCCATATCATAAAATGAAATATGAATTGACTTAAACAGTTGATCGAACGAGTAACCAGTGATACTTGTTACATCACCAGTCATAGGATTATACTTGGGTGTACTTAGTTGTCCAATATCAGCGAATAGTTTTGCAAAGTTGAACGGTGGATAGAACATGAATAAATATCTGAATACTGGTATAGTATCTGGTAAGTACCAAAAGTAGATCGCCATCGAAGCGAAGAGGATCTGTAGTATTAATCCAAACACGAATACGATAAATCCAACTGTGATGGCAGTCTTTGCTCTTGACACGAACGCTGATAGCATAAACGCTGCCGGTACCATGGATAGTGAGAACAGGAAAAACATGAGGAATGTCACCACAATGTTTGTGTTCAAAAAGAAAGAGAACTGAAACAATAGTCCAAATCCAACGAGTATCAGTGAGGAGAGTATGTTAACTAGAATACTTGTGATAAACCAACTAATTGTTAGCGATATTCATGAAAGCATACCTTGTCCAATACATAGAGTCTAACAGTCCCATTGTGCGCATAGATGTTCTTAACTGTAGTTCGTTTTCAGTGACAATTTGATTCAATAAAATAATAAAATTGAACATGGGTGGACAATAGAACCAAAACGCTCCCAACATGCTCACAACTAGTGGTTAATTAACGAATCGAAGAATTACCATTTTCATTTGCGAATGATGGCAGTACCGGTGGGAATTTGTTTGTTTTGACAGATATCGTAGTATTATGATTCGAGTTTTTGTGCAAAATTGCTTCATCCAATGATCTAATCACCTGTGAGAGAATATCTGAACTTCCTTGTGTTGTGTTGAAAAGCACACGATATGGAGCATACGGTACTACACCCCATATTTGAGGCATTTCGAACACAATAGCTACATTGTTATTTATTCGGATTATGCTAACCTGCTTGAGTTATGTTTGGATGTTTGATGATAAAGTCAGTCATATTTTCTTGGTTTTGTATTGAATAAATGTCATGCTCGATGTTTTTTGGATAAACTCGATCTATAGGTTCATCGGATATTGAATAACCGTTTGCACGAGCGAAGTGGTCTATAATAGCATCTATATGTTTATATTGACCCCGAGTTGGTGAATAAATTATAGATACACACGGATAAAAACTGTGCAATGTTGTGCACTTTGGTACATGCGATAGCGATGTTGCGATAGTATTGTTTTGTTCGTTTTGTACATTTTTATACAGAAGTTGCAATAAAAAGAGTACCACTACAAATGCGATTGGCGAAACGAGTTGTATGAGTGTTACTTTCCAATGTCTATGAGACAACCACCAGTTCTTTTTCAGCAGCACTCCACATTGTACCAAAAGGTGACGCAGCATAAATTTGTAAAATGTTGCTACAACAAAACGTTGACGCACTCTGTAGGATTCGAACCTACGCTTCTTACGAAAACACATTAGCAATGTGCCGCCTTGACCGCTCGGCCAAGAGTGCTGCTTGTAAATGTCGAGAAATTACGAGATCCGTTATGAATGATATGGTTACTTCAACATAAGTTTACGAAGTAAAGCCTAACAACTAATGAGGTTGAATCTACAGTTTATTTGGATCACCTGGTTCTTTGGCTTCCCATCTTTCTTTGATGTCATTGTCGTTCAATCCAGGCATAGCTTCGCCCAGACCTTCGCTAACTTCAGCCAAAATCTTGGGATCGTTGTAGTGGGTAGTTGCTTGAACAATTGCTCTTGCCATCTTTGCGCTGTTCTTTGCTTTGAAGATACCTGAACCCACGAATACACCATCCATACCCAATTGCATCATCATCGCAGCATCAGCTGGTGTAGCAATACCACCTGCGGCAAAGAGCACAACGGGAAGTTTGCCATCTCGTTTCACTTGCTCTACAAGTTCAAGTGGAACTCGAATCTTTTTTGCGTACGACATTGTGTCTTCCTCGTTCATTCCTTGAAGAGCCTTGATATCGCGTTGAATCGCTCTTGCATGCTTTACTGCATGAACTACATTTCCTGTTCCTGCTTCGCCTTTAGAACGAATCATAGCTGCGCCTTCTGCTATTCTTCTTAGTGCTTCTCCGAGATCTCTACTGCCGCAAACAAACGGTGTTTTGAACTCATTTTTGTCAATGTGAAACTCATCATCTGCGTTTGTTAAGACTTCGCTTTCATCTACAAAATCAACCCCGATCTGTTCCAAGATTTGAGCCTCAACAAAGTGGCCAATTCGTACTTTAGCCATTACTGGTATGCTAACGACACTCATAATTTCTTTTATCAATTTTGGATCAGTACTTCGGCAAACACCGCCGCATTTTCTAATGTCGGAGGGGATCTTTTCTAAGGCCATTACAGCTACTGCACCCGCTTCTTCCGCTATCTTTGCTTGCTAAATACGAGTTAGATTTAACTTTGCAAAACTCACTTCAGCATTGACCACGTCCATAATTACACCACCTTTGAGGTTCTGGGCCAGGCCACTCTTTACTCTAAAGGTTCCAGTCTTGCGCTCGCTTGTACCGTTCATTATTGTTTGTTTTGTTGATTGTGAACAAGTGGAGCTGGTTCAACTTGATTAAGCTAGCTGAATAATTAGGCTAATGCCGGATCTAATAATAACAAACCTAGGGAATTCACAGGGAGCTGGATAAAGCGTATTGAAGTTCAAACAGTCGTTCAACTATGTCCACAAAACAGATTCGTGTTGGAGTACTAGCATTGCAAGGAGCTTTCGAAGAGCACATTAAGAGTCTTAAGCAGCTAAATCACAAGTACAACAATGTACAAATCGAACCCGTGCAAGTAAAGCGAGTATCGCAGCTTTACGACTTGGATGGATTGATCATTCCCGGTGGTGAATCGACAGCAATGTCAGTTATTAGCAACGTTTCACAGTACCACAAAGATCTACCGCATGATGAAGACGTAAACGTACTTCAAGGCATTTGCAAATACTACATGCCGACTAAAAAGCCTATTTGGGGAACATGTGCAGGCGCGATTCTATTAGCAAAACAAATCGAACACATTGATCCAGAATACATGTCAAACGATAAAAAACTGTTAGGCCAGATGAATCTGGAGATTAGTAGAAACTACTTTGGAAGACAATTACAGAGTTTCGAAAAAGACGTAAAAATCCATGTAGATGCCGACCAAGAAGTAACCTTCCCTGGTGTGTTCATACGAGCGCCTGCCATCTTAAAGACTGGACCAAATGTCAAAGTGTTGGCTACACTTGATGATCATCTTTCGGATAATTCTGAATTGATTGTGGCTGCACAACAAGACAACATGTTGGCAACTGTTTTTCATCCAGAATTGACAGAAGATCTGTTTTTCCATGATTACTTTGTTCGAATGATACTCGTTAAATAAATTTTATGGTACATTTTCATTGTGTCTGTATAGCGGCGCAGATTGTGACCGTGAATGATCTTCTGCTTGTAATTCTTCTTTTCTAGATTTGTGTATAGGCGGCAATTTACTCTTTTCGTCATCGATAATACCGTGCGAAGTGAGTATGAACTCGTGGTCCACAACTGGTTGTGAGGATGGGAACATTCCACTCATAGGTGATTTTGAATCAAAAAATCCTTTCCTCTTTCGCGCAGGAGATATCATATTCTTTGTGTTTGGATTGGATTGTAAATATTGCTCTAGTACAGCATCATGAGGAGCAAATTGAAATCGTGTTGATCCTTGTGTACTTGTTATTGTACTTGGCTCAGGTTCAACGTACTCGATTTCCTCTTCACTGAAGAAATCATCATCGCTCAGTGTCTTTAATGTAGTTTTTCTCGCTTTTCGAGGTACACGAGTTGGCTGTGGTAAATACTCATCAGGTGATACCAATACTTGCAAACTCTCATTTTCTTCATCTAGTTTAAAACTTGCTAATGCTTTTTCTTTTTCTCGTGATTTTATATCATCTCTTCTCTGCTCCCAATCTCTTTGAGGTGATTTTGATCGTTGATCTTTCTTGGCATGAGGACCCAGAATATCAGAATCAGGATCAATAAATGTTCCTTGTACTTGCTGTGAATCCATCATCTCTCCTGGTGCATGAATAGATCTCTGTTTTGAAATGAAACTGTTATTATTTTGCGATCTATGTAGCTTTTTCTCTCCTTGTTGAGAATCTTCTAACGCATTATCCCAATTCATATCCTTGTTTTTTAGTTTTGCAGTCTTGTGCGCTTTCTTTCTTCTTTTAACATCAGCAATGTAGTCCAAATCATCTTCACGCCATGGACCAGTGATGCTTCTACTTACCGATTTACGTTTTGTTTCGGAAGATAATTCACGGTGTATTCTTGATCTTTCACTTTCTAGTTCTTCTTCAAATTCTCTTGTTGGTGAATGATCACGAGTAGGTGAATTTGCAGTACGTGCAATAGGCCTATGTAACTTCATTCCTTGAGAAATTTGTATTTCTCCTCTTTCTGGTTGAGCAGGTGTTATTTGTGATAATCGTGGTGGACTTGGTGTTCTTGATCGTGAATCGTCAGGTGATGCATAACCTGTTCCTTTAATGTAACTACTTGGTGCAGATACACGTCTCGCTGGATCATGATCATCATCTAATATAAATGAATCTTTGCGTATATCAGCATCAGATGCACGATGTGATGCTCTAGCATCGATCATGTGTTTTCTTCGTCTCTTTTCACGCTCTAACATGATCATCTCTTGTGTCATGTGCTCAGAATCAGCTTGGTCATGAATTTGTTTTCTGCGTCGTTGTATCTCTGTCTTCTTACTTTCTTCAGTGTGAAGTGGTTGTTGCTCGACTGGTTGTTTGTCTTCTTCAAGTTTATCATTTGTAGTATGATGTTGGTTCTTCTTGACATGTGGACCTTCTTGCTTTTTGATCTTTCTTCCCTTGTCGTCAAGTACTTGGTTTTGTACTGTCTGATTGCTCTCTTCCTCTTCCGATTGTTCTTGCACAACTTCTTTGACTATCTTTTTATGTTTACCTGATCCAGAACGTTGTTTCTTGGTTTTATCAACTGACTTGGTTAGGTCATTACCCTCTTGGTTGATATACGTGACGGAACCAGCTTCAATTTCTCCAGTATAGTTTGTTTGAGCTTCCTTGTTCTCACGTGGTAAAAATCCTTTTCCTTGATTTGCCAAATGTTCTGCTTTGTGTAACAAGCTACACAAATTCTCAACTTGACCTCTAAATTGGAATGCCGAGTCGGCAAGTTTATCATTCTTTGGAGTAAACCCACGATTAAACTTGAGTAAACGATTCCGTAGTATTATGTATGAATCACTGTCATGACTTTCCACTAGAGACGTGAATGCATTTGAGAATATACTAATGAACTTTCTAGTCATGGAAATGAACTCATCACGATCAGATACTTCGAGTACAATTTGATTGAACGCGTTGAACATGTTATCGTGATCAGTTTTTAGACTTGTCTTGTATTTCATAATTGTGCGTTGAGACATGGCACATCGAACTCGCAGTGCTTCACATTCTGATTTTAGTCCACTCAGTGCTAATAGTATCTTTGTTCCTGCACCCCACCGTGATGAGCTTGGTGTCTCCATACCTTTAGCATCATCTTGCATTGATTCTACCATCTCTTGCATACGCTTTTCTAACAATAGTTGATAATCTCTATTACGATTGCGTGACGCTTCTAACAATTGTATCTTTTCTAGCAAACTCTTCACCAAGTCCATAGCCTTGTTTGCTTTTTCTTCGTGATCAACAACTTGCATAATCTCAACTACTTTCTCCGCCACTACAGAGTGTATTGTTTGTTCATTCTTTAGAATTGTGGGTGCTACCAACTCTTTTGAGGCTGCTTTTTTATCTCCCTTCTTCTTCCCATCAGGTTTCTCAATTTTATGTATACCCATCAATGTGTTGTGAATATCCGTCATATTGATCATTCGATCAAAATCACCCAAAAGTTTTGGAAAATCATCAAGTAACCACTTGTACGCCTCTCCTGCTTCGAATATCAATTGTGATTCTTGTTTTGTTATCTCTGTGAACAACTCATGAAGCATGTTGCGTTGTGTTGTTAGAAACGTTGACCATCGAGGATAAAATTGATCTTCCAATGCTGTGTACGATGAGTAGTTCTCACGATGTAACAATAATCGTATATTGTTAACATAACTCTTAAAGTTACCCATAGGATCTAGTACACTTGTTTTATCACCAAAGTAGGGTGGAGGTGGCGGCATCTTGGCGATAGGTTCCCGTTTCGGTGACTGTCCTTTCCGCTCTCGTTTTTTAACAGGTGTCGCTTTCCTCTTCTCTACACTTGCACGATTCTTGTCTACATGCTTCTTATCATCCTGATGATGATCTGCTTTTGAATGTGGTCGACTAGAGTGATCCTCTTTCTTGTGTTTCTTATTTTCTGGTTGTTTCGGTAGTACAACAGTTGTATCAATGCTCTCGTTCTCACGTTCCTCTTTTTCTTTTTCCAACTTTTTAGAACGTTGCTCTTTCAACCATTGTCTTCTTTTCTTGATTGCTCGAACAACACTCTCCAAGTTTGCACTTTCTTCCTCTTCATCTCCACTATCTGTATCACCAAACAATTGTCGTAATAGTTTATAATCAGTCTGTACACCTGCTTCGAATTTATCAACTTGTTCATCGATTTCTTTCATCTGCATGTACTGTTTCACTGCCTCGCTAATATCGATATCTTTCTTTTCTTCAACTGGTTCTGGTGGTTTTTCTGGTTCGATTATACCTTTTGCCGTTGGATCATGAGTTATAATTCTAGTAATATTCTCTTGTAGTTCTGCAACTTTTTCACGCAATGAACGATTCTCTCCTTGTAGTTTCTCATTCTCACGAGTCAAGTGACTGAAACTGTATATTCTTTCTGTTGTTTCCACATTGACTGATGTAGGATCTGAAACAGGTGGGTCTGTTGTACCTGATATTTGTTCTGGAGCAGATCTAGCTTCACTAGCAATTGTTGGTTTTGTGTGACTCACTATTGTTACTGGAACAGATTCTTGTTGTGCGACTCCTGTATTTCTCTTGAGTTTCGAATGTAACTGTAAAAATGGTGAGAATGAATCTTGGTGGTGAGGCAACATTCGTAACTTTTGTTTCAACCCTTGATTATCCTTGTCTAATTCGACAATTAATTTGATTAGAAAATCTTTTTCGACTTGGAATCGACGTTGAATCGTGTTAATGTACTGCGCGTTTTGCATTCGTCTTGATTTACTAAATCCAGTTACTCTTCCTGACTGTGAAAATTGGGATTCGTCAGGTCGATTTAGCATGTCCTTTATCGTCTCATCTTCATCGTGATATGACACCTCTAACAATCTTTTAAATTCATTCTTCGCTTCTGTTTCTCGCCGTAGTTGGTCTTGTAAATCACTAACTTCTTGTTCGATGCGATGGGCTACGACTTGTTCTCTTTTTAACGATTTGATGAGAATCGCATTCTTTGCTGCAATTTGTTGACTCTTTTCTCGCATCTTTTCAATGTACGATGTACTTTCATTCATCAGTTTTGTTATTCGTCTTCGAAAATCAAATAGTGCGATTCTCAATGCTGTATTCATCTGCTTTTCTCCTTCTATTGGTTTAAACTCTTCGTCATGAGTTGGTAACTGAGTAGGCATAACAAACGATATCAATGGATTCACAAACGCAATGATTTCATCATGAGCATATCTCATACAGTCCGTGCTATCTTTGATAAAATCTGCACTTTCATTAAACAACCACCGCTCTTCATCATTTAAAATTTCAAGTTTTGATAACAATTCTTGTAGTCCTATTTCTCGCTTATGTTGTAGCAAATCCTCTAACGATTTTGTTTTGACTGAAACTTCTTTGAGTAATGGTTCTGGACGTTCCATATCTTCATCATCATCTGGCGTTCCAGGTGTTCGTATCGATTCAATGATTTCACTCCACTTTTTAAATCGTTCGTTTTCCGGGTCATCCGAAATATCAGTTGGCATGTTATTTCTAGTTTCGCTCCACAATAACAATTCTGCTTCTACAGCCATTCGTTCTAACAGATTCTTATTTTGATATTGTAGTGCTGTTTCAATGTTCTTTCGGCTACGATTGATATATTCTTGTCGCGTCTTCGAACTACTCATGACTTTTTCCATTTCTTCTTCTTTTTCGAGTTCATCTTCGATACTAGTTGGTGCTTTTCGTGTCATTGTCTTCTCTGGTACTTGTGGAACATCTTTTGGTAAAATTTTTGTCGAAATAGCCTCTGTTAATAGTTGCATTCTTCGTTCAAATTGTTGTCCCTGATGAACAGATGCGGTACCAGTTTCTTTTTTGTTCTTCTGCTCCATTTGCATGAGCATCATCATAATCAATTCAGGAACAATCTACTTTCGTCAGTATCGATAATGTTGTTACTTTGACGTGTTCATTTTCATTCATCAATTTTGATACTTTCCGAGCACGTATGTCATTAGGAGCTGGTGTAGTAAGCGAACTACGACTACCTTGTTTCTGCGGTGTACCATTGTCGCCCTTCCTATCACTCATTCAAACAACGTTTTGTAACACGTCGTTGCCGCCTAAAATAGTGACAAAGTGTTCAAAGAAAAAGTTTATTTCTTTTTCTTCTTTGTTTGTAGTACTACAAAGCCAGATCGAGTTGGTTCAGCAGTGGCTGGTCGTTGTGGTTGCGGAGCTGGTTCCTTCTTTTTTGGAGCTTGTTTTGGAGGTGCATTACTCCATGCTCCTGCATCTGGTGCCTTTGCTGATGTATTGCCACCCAATGTTGGAAAATCTTCAGTTTTTGGTGGTTTTTGAGGTTTGTGTCTCTTGATTTGTTCAGAATCAACTGGTCCCCAATTCGATGTATTTGTGGAAGGCTTCTTTGGTTTCTTGTTGCTCGTACCGCCGTTTGTTGTAGTGTTGGCGATGACGTATGTTGGCCCTCCTTGTAGTGTTGGCCATGACTCTTGTACTTCTTCAGTAACCGATTGTTTTCCCTTGTTTGATGGTTGGAAATTTCCAGCTTCCTTGCCATGATAAGAAGTATGCGCAAGTAGCAGCGCATTTGCTCTCTTTTCATCCTTTGTTGGCATTAACGCAACCAAATCAGGGAACAAAATTTTTGAATTTTCCTTGCCGAACATACTCACGTATACATCATAGTATTCTGACGCAAGCATGAGTCCTTGCTGGAAGTCCTTGGAAATATTCTTAAATCTCTCAAAATCGTCCTTCTTCTTCAATGCTGTCTTCATTCTCTTCACCAACGCCGCATTACGCTCACGTTTACTCTCAATAGACTCGTTTGGATCAATTAACATTTGTGCCATTCCTGGAATTAACTGATCTTGCGATATTGGAGCAGATTGTGGTCGCGCACTAGGTGGTGTGAAAACTGGTTCATTAACAGGCCCAGGTCTTGGTGGTTCTCTTCTTCTTTCTTCTTTCTTTCTCTTATATCGTTCTTCGGATGGTTTTGTATTTGCAAATAGTGTATCATTTCCATAACCATCTCCAGCGGTATCTACAAAGCGAATAACACTCGAGTTGACTTCACCAACTCGGAATGCTCTTCGCTGTGATTGACTCTGATGTTCTTGACCAACTGTGCCAAGTGAGTTGATGTCGATCCTATTGTATCTTTCCTTGTCTCTCTTGGACAACTTGCCCTTGTTTACATGCTCTTTGAGTTCATGCGCACGAAGATCGAGTTCATTGGTAAAAACAACAAACTTTTTCTCTAAACAAATTGGATCTTTGCAGAGAATGTGTACTGTATCAAAATGTTTCTCGAGGTGGTTATAGTCTTTGTAGTATTCGAATTGGATTCCTTCTCTCTCGCAAATGTGACAACGTTCGTGTTTCTTGTACATGTGTTGAAACAAGTCATCATCATTGTAGAAACGTTTGTTGCAAAATTTACATAGAGGGTGTCCGTGAATTCTACCGTGTTGTGGGTCCTCCTCTCCAAAACGGACGTGTGTAGTAATTTCTCTGTTGGAATACAGCTTTTGTTCTTTCAGGAAAACTTTTCTATTGTCTAAACAAAGCATACAGTAATTTAAATTGTGTTCTTTGGCTACGTGGTTCTTCAGTTGATGCATATTAGCAAACTTGAGTTTTGTATTTTGCTCTTCGTCATGTCTGTGTTCGTGTTCACAAACTCGACATTTGATATCGCGTAAATCTTGAAGTCTGTCTATTATTATTTCCGATTCTGCGTACACATTCCACGCAGAGTCAAATTTAAGTTTTTCCAAGTCATATTCGGCAAACGTCTTGGGCTGAGTGTGAGTGAGTACAACACGCTTCGATGCATGTTTACAAATACAACAAGTATCGTCTTGCAGTAGAACCCGCATCGATAAAGAGCATTTCCAACAAATATCTGTATGTTCACAGCCTTCGTATACATTAAAGAACTCTATGTCGTGACAACAAACAAGACACTGTTGTGTTGCTTGTTTTGGTGTTGTATGTTTGTGAGGGGCGCCGTGTTGGACCTTTCTCATGTTTGTTAGTTTCAATTTCGAGCTTGGCAAAAAGTCAACCGGGAATGTCAAAATTACAAAAACTTTAGTTACGACATTGAACTTAATAATACACAATATTTACGTAGATTTACACAATGATACTTCTCTACTTGAAAAATGAATATAATATCGCAATGAGCAAGATCAATCCACTCACACCTGAAAGAATCCAATACTTGAAATAATCTGGGTGCTCCTCTTCTTTCTCAAGATGATGCACCGAAGAGATATGAATTTTTGGAGGCACTGGTTTTGGCTTCGGTTCTGTTACTGGTTTGTAGATTTGTTCATTGATTACCTCATTTAAATGAGTCTTGAAGCCTGCAAAGAACTCTTTGGATACCTCGTTCAATATTTCGGTGTGATCCATTTTGTGATGCATTAAAGTATACGTTGATTTTTGTACATCCGGTACTTCTTTCTCCAATAGTTTGTCGTCTTTTGATGATACTCGCTCTTCTGGATTAATGAAGTATTTACCAACGTCTTCTCGTGATGTGTTTTGCATCATAACTTTTGTTTGTGAAAGTTATTTTAAGAAACGCCAAAATACATTTTGAAAGTTTAGGTAAGATAGGAAAGCAGATACAAGTTATCATGAGAGAAACAAGAGTACTTCATAATACTATTTTAATTGGGAATGCAATTGTGATTGCTTATTCGTCGTCATCAGTTGGACCACGGAAAGCACTGTTCATCTTACGAGCCATAGTGCTGCGCTTTTTGCGTTCTCTTTCGACATCTTCACGAAGTTTGTTAATATCATCTTCGAGATCTTGTGCACGTCCCTTGTAGGTGTTGGCTTCGCTTTCAAGACGGATTCTTTCGCTTTCGAGCTTGTTTAGTTGTTGTTGTTGTTGCTCTACTCTGCTTTGTACATTCTTGAATTCACGTTCTGCTTGAGTAGCACGGCTTTCAGCTTCAGCTCTCAAACGTTGCTCGTCGGAAACTTGTCTTTCGAGTTCACGTAAGTCACGTTCAGCCTTCTTGATGTCTCTCTTGGCGTTGGTCTTGCTCTTCTTGGCTTGTGATAACAAGTTATCAAGATCTGCAATTTCTTGCTCATATTGAGTTCTGACCTTACGTACGGCATCATCGAGTTTACCTTTCTCTAATTCGAGTTCGGAGCCCAATGATTCAGCTTCACGCTTGAATCTAATCAAACCTTCGTCAGCTGTTACACGTGCAGCACGTTCCTTGAGGATTTCATCGCGCAACTTGGCGAGTTGTGAATCAGAATCTTGCTTCAAT
>JAESGV010000839.1_pt1 | contig 13233 bp, 11 predicted proteins | sample 9269781 | NCBI WGS metagenome assembly JAESGV01 (sample SAMN15741586, study PRJNA653496) | algae metagenome | isolation source: Tildeniella torsiva UHER 1998/13D and co-occurring heterotrophs from... | place: Slovakia: Slovak Paradise National Park, Hrabusice, Kosice Region | collected 2000-01-01 | reverse complement strand
ACATAAACAAAAAGTCTGTTGGTTGCGTTGGAAGCATCAACGATAGTGTGCTTGATTCATCGCCATATGCGTTCACGAGAATGGATTCCAAATCGTTAAATGAGAATCTCTTCTTGATGGCATTACCTTCCATAAGGTATAACGCTCTTCTCGTTAAAAACAACGACTTATCGATTCCCTTCCCTTTTGGATTGATTTCTTTTATGGCTGCGCTCCATATCACTTCAACTTCACCATTTCGTTCTAATAGTTGTTTGATGTGACCTTTTGTTCCTAGATTCAAATTATCACGTTTCATTTTGATTCTTAGTTCTCCCTTTTGTCGTTTGTTTGATATAATATTTCGAATTTCATCCAATCTTCGCATACGTTTCTCCTCTTCCAATAGTTTTGTAATTTCCTCTTGTGAGAACAAAAACTCGTTTTCAATTCGATGAGCATCCTTGAAAGTTTCCTCCTCGACAACTCCTGCATCTTCTTCGTGGAAAATCTCAATTTCTTTTTCTTGTATTTGTTCGTGTTCTTCTTCTGGCTCCTGAGAATGTTCTTCGGAACTATCTGTACTTGCTCTTCGTTCAAAATTGGGACTATCTAGTAATTGTACACTATCTTGTATCGTTAGCTCTTCATCTTGTTTTTGCTTCTCAATTGCTTCCAAAATCTTAACTGGTGTTTTTACAGGTGTATGTGATGTTTTTGCTTTCTCTAGTACTGGTTGTTCGATAATTAGTGGTTCTAGTGCGAATTTTAGTTTTGATGCTTTTGACTCTTCTTTTGGTGTTTCGACAGGAGTAAAATCCATTACTGGAGTTTTTGATCCTTGTGGTGTCCTAGGTGGTGTTGCTGGTAGTGGCGGTGGTGGAGGAGGTTCCTCTTCATCAGACTCTTCTGACTCTTCCGATTCTTCTGATGATTCAGATGCTGATGATTCATCTGATTCTGGTTCTTCCTCTTCGACTGGTTTTGGTGTTGCTGGAGTTGGTTGTTTTAACGTTTCGATTAATCGTTTCAACTCTTGCACCCATAAATCACGTTCTTGTGCGTTTTCTGCACATACTTTGTACACTCTAGTTTCTGACGCTTTAATATCTCGTCCGGAAAAAGTAAATCCAAACATGTTATATTTTGTTGGTGCTCCAACCATAGTTTCTACTTTTTGTACATCTTGTATTGATTTTGGTAATAACGTTCCCATTATCGCATCGTTTTTCTTATATATTAATTGCTCTGGATATAATACGAACATTCTCCGCTTCCAGTTCTTGAAAGTGGAACCACCTTCTTTGTGCAAGTAGCCCTCTAAAATCTAACACGTGAGTAACAAACAAACTTCATACTGGCTGTTTGCTCATAGTGGACCTAGAAACCTAATTTGTAAAAATTTTGACAGAGGACAACGTTCACGCCGACCATGCAATGTGCGTTTGAGCTACTACAAGAAGAGGGTAAGAAGCAAAGGTTCCCATTCAAACACGTTTCCTGGCTGGTTTGTGAAAACTCATGTTGATTTACCTTTTAACAGTCTCGCGGTGATGAGGATGGATTATTTGTTGCTGCTGAAAACAATCTACAAGAAGTAAAATTTGAAGGCGGAGTAAAAAAGATTGGAGCATTAACTCGTTTCGAATCAAAAGCCTTATGCTGCAACTCTTCAGATAATGGAAAATATGTCGTATTAGCACTTCGCGATTTAACAATTTGCGTGTACGAGCCAATAGTCGATAAAGTGCGCATATTTGATTTACCACCACAACTAAAAGTCAAATCCACTTCGCGAGAAGCAGTAGAAAGTATGTGACGAGAACATGATTTCTAATAATGTAGCCGTTAAAAAGATATTCATATCAGATGATGCACAAACAACAATAATAATCACAACTAAAAATACACCGTGGTTGTACGATTTTACTGGCGATACAGGCGAGTGGATCATTTTGCCTTCTCATTTTGTCGCTGATGATGTTTCTGTGAATGAGAGAATGTCATTTACTGTCTCGTTTGCTGTAGGAATGGTATGTTGTTTCGTGGATGTTTTTAATATTTAGAATGGTGGAAATATTTGTAGAATAACAAGCGCAGTTGCGTTATTTTTACCTGTGCCTGATGAACTAGTACTCGAATTCAATTCAAACTTGCCTACATCGAGACCTATTATACCAGTACGTTCATTTGTGTTTCTGACATTATAGAAATCAAATTTGATCACATCCAAAGTCGAACGTCGTGTTAGGAAACCAAAACCAATTCGAACACCTAGAGCATTTAAACAAGTAGAAGGACTAGAGTTGGAACAAGATATATGTACTATTAATTTACAAGACTATGGCGATAGAATGTCGGGGCAGTTACATCGCGCTCTACTATTGACAACAAACACATTATATCTATCTCGGCGGAAATACAAAAAAGGTACACAAGCCATGCCAATACTGACAGGTTCTTTTCCGGTAATGGATTACTGTCCATTTGAATCAGATTGGGAACGTGTATGGTGCGTCACAGAAGGTGAAACAGCACGTGAATTTTCCAAAGTTGCCGATGAAGTACGTCTTTTCACATTTTTTAACATTTTAGAAATCTATTTCTGAAATTATTTTATGTTGGGACAGAGATTCAACTATTTTATCTGTCGCAGTGAACTCTTTTAGTCAATCATACGATGCAAAATTTTTATTTATTGCTCCACAAAAGCGACAAGCATTGTACTTGAACTATGGGTATCGATCCTTTTTAGAACTTCCTGCGAATCGGTCATCACAACATACAGCAGATATCGTTAGTTATTGTATACAAGGAATAAGTTGGGTACACAATGGATCGTTTTGTGCGATTGTTGATGGACAAGGAAATATTTCCTTGGTTAGTCGATTAGGAGAAATGGCATTTATCAAGAACAAACATGCAACAAAAGTTCATTTCCTAATGAACTCTTTTGATGGATCCAATAAGGTATGTTTTTAACATTTTGTTAACATGCAAGATATTTAGAATTCTATGCCACCCAACAAAATCGAAAATCATTTTAGCGGATGGAAATGTTTACAAATCGTACTCTGTACCTTCTGTCACTCCTGCAGAGATGGTTAGTGCGTACCTATCAGGAGAGTTATTAATCGATAGCGCACTACTATGTTGGGAAACATGGTGGAACGCAGCCAGTAGCGTTCGACTAAAATCCTATGCCAGTAACATGAGTACACTTTTATGGAGTATGGTCACACGACTCACTGAAATGATGACAGTTCGGTTATCTTCAAAAGTGACAGCCGAATATGGTAGATTCATGGATAGTATGATGATATGGACTTTACCGATTAATGTACACTATATTACACCCTTTATGATCAAATTAGCAGAAAATATATTTTCGAGACTCTTTCAACGAAATGAACATTTGGATCACGTTGCTTTGTTTTTAGTCGTGGCAGAAGCAAAGTTGTGCGCGTTTAGTGGACGAAAGGTATGTGATGGTGTTTGCTTTTCTGACAGTATAGATTGAACTATTTAATTGTTGGCTAGGACTTGCTAGATCGTTCTTGAAATTAATGGAAAAAGCCAAAGTTGAGAGTACACCAAAGAAGAAATTGATTGTTCCTCGCATCAAACAATTTGAAAAAGTTGCCAATGGCGATTTTGAAAGTAATGACGATGACGATGATAATCAAGTCACTTTACTCTCAGAAAAGTATATTGAATGTATAGTAGCAAGATTCTTACCAGTACGTTCAGAAACAGTTCACTAACCATGTCTAGTTAATATCACGACACTATGTCACTTCTTCTATTGAGAGAACGGATCCTGTACTATCAAAACTACCATCAGAGTCACGAGCACATTTCTTAAGAGCAGAAGAGTACCTCATTACTGATAAATTCCCAAATAGCGCAAAATACATTGGAAAAATCAAAGATGCGCCAGAAATGTCACGCAAACTCTTTACTGTAAGTTGTTGCGCATAGTTACTAATATCTTAGATCAATGTTTCTCGATACACTTTGCAACCCATTTTACTTGATGCGCAGAAACAAACACCTTTCGATTTGTTAAAAGCACCCATAGAAGAACTAGAAATCGATTGTGTGAAATTGACAGAACCACATACAAGTTTAATTAATTTATTATTATGTAGTGTGGAAAATAGAAATTGTTGGGTTGGAGAAGGTAGAATTTATCCTGATGTTATCAATGGAGAAGATATGGAACAGGTCGATGAGGCTATTTTGAACTCGTTAACACCTTTGAAACCTGCGTTATTGACTACTATGGTGAACCAAACTTTGTTTGGCGAGACAAAGGGTGTACTACTGCGATTGTTACTTGGTACTGGTCGTGTTGAAGATGCGATTTCGTTTTGTCTGCGAGATAGAACACAACGATTTAGATTACCAAGTATTTACATGGCCGTACGTTATTGTTTCTGTTTTTACTAACTTATAGCTTACAAGTGTTTCCAATATGAGTTTGGCGATACCCATACCAAATGGAGAAGATTTGAATCGCTCAACACTTTCTGTTACTTTTCAAAATTTCAATTCTGCAAGAGTCGAGGAAATGTACATAAACGCCATGAAAGATGCTTTGGCGACAAGTTCAACAGAAGTAGAGAACGTTCTTCAAAGCGCAGAAATGTTTATTCCATCAGGTGCTCATAGACTTCGTGTACTTGCTTCTAAAACGCTACTTCTGCGAGCTAGCGAGAAACTAGGCGATACCTCACCATTTATACGTATCCCAGTTGACGAAGGTACATTTGTAGAAAGAATCCGACGTACGATCATTCGCCCACCAAAATCTGGAGATTTAATAGAACAATCTTTAAGAAGTCTCGTCGATGTGATCATGATTGTAGCACGAGTTGACATGAAAGACATTTTGAAAGAGTATGAGCGTTTACATAGGAAAGATGTACAAGCAACTCCACGTTCAAACCCTACTGCGTTAGTGTATGTACCAGAGTTCCATATGTTGTGTCAATACCTTTGGTACACCAACTTGAAACTTGGAATGCAACAGTTGATGGCTTCTGTGAACCCTTTCCAAACGATATATCGACCACGAACAGAAACAGATGATAAGGAACCAAGCACGCCTCGACAAAGAGAAACGCAACTATACACTATGGCACAGTACGCAGTAGAGTTACTTGCTTTTACTGATATTCACAACAAGATTACGTTGCAAGGTTCTTTATTGACTATTATGGGTCTCATGAAAGATTATAACAATGTTGCTAATATTATCAAAAGAATAGAAGAAAATGACATTGTCATTTCACTTCGTCGCAGATTGGGACAATTGAAAGAAAAGACAAAACATATTCCCGAAGAAGAAATTGTCAAACCAGAATCACAGTATTGGACATTTGTTCATACAATCACCGAAGTTTTAACAACAGAAAAGATGACTAGTATTCTCACAAAAGATACAATCGGTGCCGTAGGAAATGAAAAATTCGGAATTGTAGCCAAGACACTACGAAGAATGAGTTTGCGAAAGAGACCCATGTTACTCACACCAACAACTCCTGCAACTCCAATTAATGTCAACGAAATGCTGAGTACTTCACCATCAGAGAAAAAGGGAAGAAGTTTCATCAAGAAAATGCCATCGCTAAAAGCGTTTATAAGCATGACCAAGATGAAACATCCTACTTCCTCAACACCGAGAGTGACCAGTCCAACACAAGCAAAAGAAGAATTTACCGATTTGGACGGTATTGTACTTGATGTTGTTGGTGTTGACGACGAAGGCGAAATAGATCAATCAACAAAGGATGAACATAGTAATGATCACCACTCGGAAGATGAACCACCTGTACCCATTTTGATAAGTCCTGTACCCATTACGACTACACCAGTTGCGCAACCACCAATAGTAGAGAAACCACCAAAACCAACACCAGTAGCGATAGCATCACCACGTAATGATACAGATATGGTAGAAATTAGTCTTGCAGCTAGTCCAAGAGGAAGAACCTTAAAATCTAAACTAGTCGAAGCGTTCAAGTCCAAAACGCCATCAAGTCGTACACCGTCACCAGTAGAAGACACAACAAGTCCATCTAAACCAAAGAAGAATGCAGCAGCAACAAGGTATGATTTATCACGGTACACTAACATCGATAGAATGATTTCGTATTTTTTGGATAGACCCAAGAAGAGTTCACCAAAAGAAACACCTGTAATTTGTAAGTGCATCACTCAACCATAACTAATTATAAATAGCACCAAGAAGAAGTAAGAGCGCACAAGATGGTATGCGAGTATCATCGACACAACCAAAGACCGCGAGGTCAAACTTTGAAGGTTAATAATTAAATCTTTTTTCTGGAATATTAGACTTACGTTTGATACATGTTGAGAATAGTTACGCGTTTGAGGAAGAAGAACTAAGCGAACAGAATGTTCGTCTTATTAACCTGCAATCGTAACTATTTTCACATTCACTAACGTTTAGCAATGAGGAAGAGCCACCAACGAGAAAGATAGCAGATCGTGTGAACTTGATGGAAGATTTAGAATTATTGAAACTCATCAAAAGCAACTGCTATGATTCGAATTTTGTTAGAGTACCTTTGCGAAACAATACCACACAACATGGTTTTATCCGCGTTCCACAACAAACACAGAATGATGATGTCACATTGTTAAAAGTATTCATTATAATCTCATTCTCACGATGGTAGGTACCAGTAGCAAGAATAGTTCAAAGTGACAAAATTCATATAGAAATAGATCGAAACAGGAAAAAAGAATCAGATACAGAAGAAGAATCAATCGAAGATCAAATTGTGGAGAATCTAAAATACAAACCCATAGACTTGCACATCAAACAGCCATTGAAGAATGTCATGACTACACAAACAACACCAAGAAGACCACACGATGCAGCAGTTGGTATGACTCCCAGAAACTTGGCAAAAGAAGTCATGATCCAGAGTGCACCTCCAATTTCAGAATTTGGGGTTGGAACGACACCACGACAACGTGCACAAGATATCACGACGCAGTATACACCAAGAGTGATCGAACATAAAGCAGCAGAGATCCAAACGACACCTATAGAGGAAGAACCAAGAAAGATTCCAGTGTTTCTTCGCAAGAGTATCAATAAGGATACTCCATCGAACGAGAATGTTGAGGTTACAAGAGCTTCAGTGGATCAATCACAAGAACGGCGTAGAGTACCTGTATTAATTCGAAAGAGCGTCTCTATGGACATACCAACTGTGACGCACACAGTTTCTGTAGCACCGTTAGTAAGAGAAGAAGTCACAGTTGCTCCAGAGCCATTCAAAGAACGAGTGATAGATCTTTCATCACTACAACGATACGAACCACCAGAACCAGTTGTAGAAACTCACCAAGCAACGTTAGACACTCGATCTTCAGAAGAAATAAGACAAGAAAGAATCAAACAACTGGCAGAAGAGTTACATGAGATTGAAAAAGGTGCTCGAGAAGAACAAACCACTAGCGTACAGGAAGAGTCAACTCCAAAACAAGAGACACCACGCGACCCAATCCACGATCAAAAGCTACAAGACGACTACGTCGCCTATTTAAAGAATCTAGGAATCTATACAGATATTATGCCTGCTACAAGTAACATTATTGCAAACGATCGAATGGATAAGAGTCTAAACAGCGTCTACTCACTTGGAAGTTACAGTGAAGCACCTAGTGTTTCAAGCTCACTCATGTCGCTAACATCACACATTCCACCAGAAACATACTTGAATCGATCATTAACAGAAGGTATAATCGAACTGGAGAAGAAAGAAGCGTTACGAGATAAACTACAAGCGTTCATGAAACAACGGGCACCAGAGATAGTTAGAGAATCACTAGCAGATGACTTGAGCGAAGCTAGCAACACTAGCCGTTTTAGAGAATCTAGTGATAATCACGCAAGAGAAAGTCTTTCAGAATCTTTAGGATCAATGCGGCACTCGGCTGTACAACACTACATTGACGACGCCGATGGAATGTTGGCCGAAATCATTTCCATGGAAAAAGAAATCGAAGCTGCAACCAAAACAGTAGTTCGAATTCGTGATTACAAACAGATTTAAACTCTTCTACTATCATAACACGTTTATTGATTGTGCTTTATTACGGATTTTTCTGTATAGCAGCATAATTAGGGCAAGAATATCCAATTTGAACGCAGCCAACAATTCGAGCGCCGGTACGACCATGTTGATAGCAACAGATGCATAAACACTAGATGTCAGTGACAATTTCGATCACATACCTTAAAAATCCAATCAAGAAAGCGATACCGTGGACAGCTATGTACAAAAGAATTCTGTACCTGTCAAGCTTTCTTTCCTCATTGACGTATGTTGTAGTTTTCAATTTGAATCTAATCTTTAGATACAGTAATTAGATTACCTGTTTGTAATGTAGTTTGTTAGATACAAAACACCACTAATGAGTACCAACAAAAACGAAAACAACGTTATTGCAAGTGTATTGTTGACATATGTTCCCAACATGCTAAATGTTACAATATTAACAAGTACTTACGAGCATGTAAATGGAATAAATGACACTAGCGCTAAATACATCAGATTGAACAATAAAAAGAGTGGTTTCGTCTTGATTATTCCTCTATTAATATACGTATGGGTTCTCCAATACGTCCCAACCTAAACAATTAAGCGTATAAATCAAATCTATCATACTAGAATAATTGACAATAAATTTGCTAAGTACAGTTGATAATTAGACGGCATTATCAACTTAGATGCTAATTCTGTGTTAAGTTGCCAATCATTTGGTGTAGTTGTGTTATATGTGACAATCGTTCCATTTGATAACCGTGTCGTGTAAATGTAAAATTGATCCGCTGTTGGTGGTTTTAGTTGAGCAACTAACAAGGTCATAACGATTGCAAATGCGTCATCCTACATGTTAGATGTTATAAATCGACTCACACCTAATCCTCGTACGCGATCCATAATTTCGGAATGGTACTCTAAAGTGTCTTGTATTCTTACTCGCGGTGACAATGCCAAATTCCGAGCTTTAGTAATTTTGTGAATCAACAAATTGACAAGTCTGGCAAAGAGTAAATATACGTCCAATCCAACAGCCTGTAACAAGAAAAATATAGCGACAGACGCGCTTATCGCAAAACTAACCCAAAATTCAAGTAATGAAAATGGAATCGAGAAGAGGTAGAAAATGGGAGGAACGATCAACGTTATACTCCAATAAATAATAGAACCTAAAGTCAATGGCAAAACACTGTCATACCTCTGCTTAACATCTCAGGACCATGTACAAATCTTCGTTTGTAGATGCTGTAGAACCACATGATACATAAAAAGATGCTAACTAGTATCAGATTCACGTGAATGAGTACTGTACTAAGAAATGCAGTACCCCATTGCTACTCTCTTTGTTAATTCAAACTCAAGTTACTTACATTGATGAACGATAGTGTGAATGGTATAAATGCGACGGAAGCTAACATCAACGTGTTTAGAGTTGCGATAGTCGCATCGGCTCCTTGAATGACTAGTTGTTAGATTAATGCAATACACGTACCTGCAATAAATGAACAGTGGGCCGTCCAATGTACGCATAACACCAAATTAATGAATACTATATTCAAAAAGATAATCCAGTTGTTTGTTACCAATAAAACAAAATCCGATCCAAAATCCCCTGACAATGTTGGCGCTACAAATGTTAGTTGCGATTCATGTCTTACCGGTCAGATTTTGCACTAGAAGAATCATTGCAAAAGCGAAAATGTTATCACTTATGCCATTTATCCTTGACAACTCTACAATCCAGAACCAATGTTTGGAATATATTTCTTCCCGCTTCTGATACACGGGAGTGTCGACGAGTGTTGAATACTTTTTGTTTTTCAATTCTCGTTGCATTGGCACTGCATCTTTGTGAAAAGAAAATGTAACATCTGTGAAACGTCTCTGTATGAGAGCGTAGTCACATGGTTCCATATCTTAGGATGACTTGCCTTGAATTTTATTTGCCGCTTTCAAAAGCGCACGTCAAATCGCGTTCAAAAGCCAAGTTGAGCTAAGATAACAAAAACAATTGTAGATAACAAAAGTATTTATGACTGTCTGTTAAGTTGCTCCACCACCTGATTATGATTTCGTTTGCTGCTGTATTTTTTTGTTGCAAACTCTAATGGAGTCATGTTGTTCTAAAATGTTAGGATTGATAATGAAAGTTACTGATTTTAGCGACAAATCGGCACCAGCCTCCACAAACAATTTTACTGTATCTACTCTATCATTTTGTACGGCTTGATGTAATGGTGTTTTGCCAGTCTACATTGTTATGACTCTAATAACACATACATTATCTTGTGCATTTATATTTACTCCCTTTTGTAGTAAGACTTTTATACTCTGGTTATGACCAGTCATCGCTGCAAAGTGCAACGCAGTCATGCCATTCTTAATGTTACTAATTGAAAAATTCCTTATACTTTATCTGGTGTTTCGCAATCGGCACCTCTGTTCACCAAATACTCAATAACATTAGGCGCATCGTACGATGCTTGAGAGATATACAATGGTGTTTCTCCATTCTATTTGTTAGCTTTCTAATACTCTTACTTTATCTTTCACGTTTACATCGGCACCATTATCCACCAAAAGCTGTATAACAGTAAAATAGTTTTCTCTACATGCCCGATGAAGCGGTGTTTCGTCACTCTAAGACGTAAGATTTCGAGATTTACATACCTTTCCGTTTTTGCTATTGAGGTCTGCTTTAGATTGTATCAGGTATTCTACCACAACAGCGCAGTGATTCTTTGAGGCGATATAGAGTGGTGACTCGTTATTCTGTTTGTTATCATCGAATAGTAACTGAAAATACCTCATCTTTTTCATTTACTTTAGGTCTATCTGGAGTATCAACAGCTAAAAGCTTCTTGACTTGTTCCACATCGCCTTTGGCGCTGTATTCATGTAGAAGCCCCATCGATATAGTTTACCAGTTGTACAGTATACAGTTAGAGCTTATGTTCCGAAAGAGTAAATAAAAATAAATTGCGAATTGCTTTCGAAGATTTAGCGATTACTTGTTTGTTGTCATCTTCAATCCATACGGGCTCACCGCTGTTTAGTTTGTAAAGCCTTCTAGTTTGAAATGCGTACTATCGCTGTTGTTGGTGCCACAGGAAGCCAAGGAGGCTCTGTAGTTTCACATTTATTGAAAGCCCCACAACTATGGAAGGTAAGAGCACTTACACGCAACACCAGCTCAGAAAAAGCGCAAGAACTCGAGAAATGTGGCGTCGAAGTTGTACAATGTGATTTAAATAATGTAGAACAACTGAAAGAAGCCTTCAAAGACGCATATGGTGTTTTTTTGATGACAAATTACTGGTACAGTCGTTCGTAGATCAAATCTAACAAGTATTAGGGAAGCCAAAGAGTCTGAAGTCGAACAAGGTAAAAACATGGTGGACGCAGCAAAGTGTAATGGTGTTAAACATGTTATTTGGGCTGGACTACCGGATGCAAATGCGCTTTCAGAGGGTCGACTTGGAATGCCACACTATAAGAACAAATACGATGTGGAGAACTATATTCGCGAAACTGAATTCCAATACAAAACCTATGTCTATGTTGGATTCTACTACACAAACTTTTCGACGTGGTTCAAACCAGAAGAAGCGGAAAACGGCGTAGTGTTCAGGCAACCACTCACTAACACTGCTACACTTCCAGTTTATGACGTTTCAGATACTGGAGCAGTCGTTGCAGTAGCACTAACAAAACCAGAACAATTCGGACAAGGAAATATCATTCCATTAGTTTATAAAAACGTAACAATGACAGAAATCTGTGACACGATCACAAGGGTAACTGGAAAAAAGGCATTACATGAGCCAATGAGCATGGATGAACATTCTGTTGGAAAACCAAAAGAATCAGTGGACAACATGCGGTGGTACAACGAAGGTGAAAAGCTTGACGATCGTGTGACGAGGTTTAATGAAACAGTGAGAACAGGCGTCGAGATGAAAACTTTAGAAAGTTGGATGTCTGAAAGTAAATGGTTACAGTAATCTTCAGAAACTGACAAAGGGGATATATATATCTTAGTTATTGTTCGACTGGCTAATAAATTATGTATGACTGTATTTGAATTTAATTTTTTATTGTTCTCGAAGAGCTTAAAGATTTAGTACAGCACAACAGCAAAAGAGCAAATGAAAGTGAAAAGAAAGAGAAGAATTTACTGGTTTTGAAAAAAAATCTTTTGAAAAAATGGGCGGGTCGATTTTGAATACAACCCTAGTTAGACTCATGAACCTTTTTGCCAATTTAATAAATAATGTTAGTGTACCTATACCGCTCACTGTCCGAAGCCGTACAATGTTCTGCCTTGTCTCTTGAGGGCATACACAACATCCATGGATGTTACAGTCTTACGACGAGCATGCTCGGTGTAAGTGACGGCGTCACGAACAACGTTCTCAAGGAAGTTCTTCAAAACAGTACGAGTTTCTGCGACGCGTTAGATACGTGTTGAGTAGTTTCTTACCTTCATAGATGAGACCAGAGATACGCTTGACACCACCTCTTCTGGCCAGCCTGCGAATCGCAGGCTTCGTGATACCTTGGATGTTATCACGAAGAACCTTCTTGTGACGTTTGGCGCCACCCTTTCCGAGACCTTTTCCTCCCTACGCATGTTAGTACGATGCTCGGCGAGTACTCACTTTTCCTCTTCCAGACATAATTGTGTGTGTTGTAGTTTGTTGTGTTTGTATGATCGGTTTGCAGCGTAGTCAACCTCTTTTTATACTTACAAATTTTAAACGGCTAGTAACGGTCACATTTGGCGCCAACTATTACAATATCTTGCGCTTACAATTTTTGCTTAAACAAAAGTTTATTTTTGAAACACAAAGTAGACATCTACCAAAATCAATCCTGTGCTTAGCATTTTGCCTAGCTTTGCTCGAGTTCCAGTACGCTTGTATGGTAGTGTGCCGACACGATAGCATGATGGGTCAATTTCCTTGTTAGATATGCGATCCAATACGTCACTACATGCATGTATGAACACGTTTTGAACTTGTGGTAGGTTGGTGGCATTCAGCTCCATGTACAGGCATTTCTTTTCACAAGCGACTTGGTATCCTTTATCAAATACAACTCTAGTTGCAAAATCGGCTTTACATCCAACAAGCATTCTCGTGGCATGAGGACAGTGTTTTGTTAT
>JAESGV010000838.1_pt1 | contig 13238 bp, 6 predicted proteins | sample 9269781 | NCBI WGS metagenome assembly JAESGV01 (sample SAMN15741586, study PRJNA653496) | algae metagenome | isolation source: Tildeniella torsiva UHER 1998/13D and co-occurring heterotrophs from... | place: Slovakia: Slovak Paradise National Park, Hrabusice, Kosice Region | collected 2000-01-01 | reverse complement strand
GATTTTGCGTTGAATAGTGGTTTCAGTCCTTGTAATCCATTTGTTCCAGTTCCTGCTAATTGTAACGCAGAAGTGTCCTTGTCGTTATACTCGAACATGATCCAATTGGTATCAGTGGTATCACTCTTCAAATCTAGTAACGCTTCCTTGACACGAGTTGTTTCATCGATAATTGTTAATGAAGATTTGCTTGGTGATGGAGCAGCATTTGCTTTTGCAGTTGATAAATTGTGTGAACTTCCTCCCTTGACTTTGGAAACGATAATGGAATCTTCTAATTCTGAAAGATCCGATGTTTGCATTTCACTCAAACTTGCTGAACTTCCCTTCATTAATCCACTGGCATATTTGAACAATGTTTGTCTATGTTGCGCCGAATTTGCACGAACCATTGATTTTGCTTGTGGACCCAACCAATTAATCAATACAATTTTGGTCGTGTTATCAATGAACAATTTGTAGAAAATGTACTGAACTTGTTCCGCACTAATTAACGGTTTCAATTGTGAAACACCTTGTCCACCACTTGATGTCATTTTAAACATTCCCTTAGTCGTAGGATGGTACGAAAGTAGCACCCAATTCAATTCACCTGCGGAAACTTGTTTGAATACAATGATAAATTTTTCTTCATCTTCAATCTTTAATCCACCTCCAAGTGTTGAAAGTTCCAATCTTGGTGAAGGTGTGACTTTTCCACGTGGAGACGCACGTGGTGATGGCATAACGGCAATTTTTTTGGTTAATAAACCACTGAATAAACTGGATGCAAGTGCTGATGTTTGTCGAGGAGTAATCATCACTGCAGTACCGGAGTTGATTTTTCCAATGGCTTCTGATGGTGGTACAATTTCACCTTCTGTAATCCAAGATTTTTCATTTCCCAATTCGGAAATGGAAGAAATGGTTTCACAGTGGGAAACGTGTTGTACGACTTTGGATACAGTTGTTTTAAATTTGGCACTGTGATTGGCGGAAATGGCTTTGAAATAAGGTTTGATGGTAGATCCCTTGTAAGTGACTTGTACGAAACGAGTGCGAATGGCTTCTTGATCACCTTTTTTGATATTGACATAGTACTTGAGTAGTAAATATCTCAAGTTATCAGAAACGAGTTCTTGATGTAAAACATGTTGTGAATTGGATTCGACAACTGCTACTAGAGAATCTTTTCCTTGATAGTCACCATCGGCGATTAATCGTAACGTTGATAATGATTTCCCTTCGTAACCAAACACTAACCATAATACGGATCCATCACTTTCATCAAGTAACGAATATAATTTGTCAATAACTTTTGATTCATCATCCATTTTGATATTCGTGCTAGTGTCGTGATCGAAACTCTTGATACGATTTGATTTGAGTTTTAACGCTGGCATCAACGATGATGTTTTGATCGAACCATCATTAGAAATAACGGCAATAGGTTGGTATGTTCCTTGTCTTGGTGTGATCACTGGTACAGGTGAACTTGGTGTATTGTTACGTGGTGTTTTCGTTCCTCCTAAAATTCTACCTTTTGTACCTAACATGGCGTTACGAATGGCTTCATCGTTCAACTCTTCGTTGCTTGTGACTTCCAACTCTCCGACAAGTTGAACAACTTTTTTCAAAAATTGGTAAACGACTGCTTTGTGTTGGTTGACTTTTCCTCTCCAAATGGAACTCACACCTGGTCCTACCCATACGACAAGTAACATTTTCTCCGTGTCTGTTCCGTATCCCAAATCACCTCCCATGTTCCATTTTAACACGACGAAACACATGGTATCTTTATCCAAATATTGTTTCCACTCTTTGACTGATGAGTTTTTATCTTCTTTGGATCCACCCTTTTCTACTGCTTTGAGTGCTCCATCTTCTCCATAATTTAATATGGCCCAACGAATGGCATCTTGTGTGAACGCGCGACAGATATCGCCTAGATTTTGTTCGTCCAAGGATAATTGTATTTTTAATTGTTGTCCCAACGATAATCCCTTTTTCGCAGTTGTGTTGGTATTTGTTGGTGCGCTTTCACGTGGTGATGCTTTTGGCAAATTCAAAGCGGTCATATTGGCTGGCATGTTCTTGTTCATAAGAGGAGCCTCTCCGAAACGACTCATTCCTCTTTTTGCGCGTGATGCACCCATCACTTTTGCTTTGATGGTAATGTCATCCAACGTGTCTGCATCGTTTTCATTAACGCCAGAAACTTGTCCTGCTAATTTGACACCAACTGCGGTCTCTACTAAACCGTACAAATCAGTTGTGTGGGTACTGCATTTGGCTTTTTGTAGTGGCTTTACCTTGGTTCCCAACCAAGTCACATAAAAGTAATGTACAGGTGAATTGGTATCGTCTGGATTGTCGAATTGTTTTGAAACAATGTACGCGGCATCGGTCTCTGTTAATAACGATTTTGTTTGATCGATTCCACCGGTTCCTCTATTTGATATTTGTAGTGTAGTAGAGAACCCTTTGGTTGCGTTTGATTTGTCGTATGTTACAAGGAGCCAACGTTGTTTATCATCACGAGCGAATGATTTTACGTCTTCAAACACGTCGTCTCTGCTGGGTGAGTACTCAGTCATGTAACGTTCGTAATTTGAAATCAGAATGCCTATCAATGTCATCCATTTGTGACACGTGACCAAGCATCACTACACATCACTCACCGAACCCAAGTATGGTATACAATGCAAAGCGACTGGTAACAGCACAATCAACGGCATCACTAGCAGCACCAACAAGTTTTAGATCGACGATTCCCTACAAACGTTCAGAAATTTAATTTTTCGTTTATTAGCCAGCTCAAATCACACCTCAATTCTGTTAGGACTTGTGGCCGTGAACTGGTTACCACTTGTCGTTACACGTGCATTTGCCATTCTTAAAATGATGAAATCGTTTGGCATCACGCATGACAATTTCTCTGTCTCTCACCTTGGAAACTGCTTTCATAAAGCTATGGCAATCACTACAAACTTTCAGGTTCTTGGAGAGTCGAATTTCCTTGTCTTGTGGTACCTTTAACAATCCTAGAACGATAGCTATCTTTTCACTATGCTCACTTAGCATTAGCTGCTTGGTAGAATCATCGACATCTTCAGTAACGACACTAGTATTGGCGATAAAGCCATCTCTTGTGATTTGATCATACACTACTTTCATCTCACTAACAATTTCACGTTTGTACTTTTCAGGATATGATCTCGCATATACAGTAACAATTTCACCATTCAGAAGATCAATTTCAGTAATACCTGGTGTCTTTTTGATACCATGACTTTTCATCTCTAGCCATTCATGCTCTGCATCTTGATGACGTTTCGAGTAGTTGTATACTTGAGCTAGTACTACACGTGCAGCAGCATCGTTAGGGGCTATCTTTTTAATCTCTACAGCAGCACGTTGTGCTCGTTCTATATCATTATATTGTTTACATGGTCCTAACAGAGAAGTCCATGTTACAACATCTCTCTGCTCCATGCTCATTATCATATTCTCTGCTTCTTCCAAGTGACCCCACCGTGCAAGCGCATCAACCATACAATTGTAATGCATAGTCTGAGGTTTGATTCCATATACACTCTCCATTTGTGAAAAGATATTGGTAGCATCACTAACTAACCCTGCATGCCCACATGCTGTGAGCACTGCTGAAAAGGATACTGCCGTTGGTTGGATATTTTTTGAAATCATATCATTAAATACTTGTAAGGCCTCTTTACCATATCCATGTATGCCATAGGCTAGTATCATACATGTATAGGACACAACATCTACGTTTGACCACTTGTTCAATATGTTATTAAAAGTATCTTTTGCTTGATTAATGTCACCACATCGTCCAAACATGTTAACTAGCGCAGCCATCGTGTTTTGGCTCGAGTCAAAACTAGTTGCAATCATGTGATTGTATACTTGTACACCTGGACTTAAAATTCCACGCTCAGCAATACCGTCTAGTAATACCGTGTAAATGGTGTTGTCTAGTAGGCAACCTTTTTGTACTAGAGAATAGAACACTTGCATAGCCTTATCTATTTCGTGAGTGGCAACGTTGAACTGAATCAAGGTGGTCATTGTTATCAAGTCCCATTTGTCCCAGTGATGTTCAATGTAACTACGTACTCTGGCTCCATCTTTTATCCGATTGTTTTTTGTGCACGTGTTTAGCACTAATGTTACTGTGGCATTATTCACATCGATGTTATCGCGTATCGCATCAAAGAACAATTTCAATCCCATGTCAATATCTTCATAGTGTAAAAACATGGAAATGAACGCTAATCTTGATAATGGCATGAGCTGTATGCGTTGTTTGATGTAATTGTGTAGATTCATTCCTTGGTCCAAATCTGTTACTGCACCTATCATAGCGCTGCAAGTTAAATCATCTGGTTCTGTAGTGTGAAACAGGGACAACGCTTTGTGTGTGGCGTTGCATCGGATATACGCCCGGATCAAATGGTTCTTGTTTGATACAGTCATTGGCATACGTGCAATGATGAGGTTAATCGTATCGATATTATCTGCACTTGATAGTAAAATACTATATGTATAGTCATCAGGTCTTGTCATAGTCTCTAGTACCTTTAACGCTTCTTCTATTTGATTGCACTTTGCGTACATATCTACTAGACTATTATTCGCTTGAACATCCAATCGTATCTTGTTTTTCTTGACATAGTTATGTAGTTTCCTGCCGTACTCCAAATCTGTAGCCTTGGCACAGCCAGACCACATAATACTATAGGTATGGTTATCGACTTGTTTCTTGTCCATTGCTTCGAATACATTGATTGCCTGCTCTATAGCGTCACACTTGAAGTACATTCTTATCAACGAGTTTGCTATCGCTGCATCTATACTGTGCAACGCTTTGTGTATTTGTCTACCGTACTCTAATGATTGGGTATTTGCACATGCTTGTAGTATGCAAGTATACAAGTGTGTATCAGGTTTGGAAACACTATTGAACGCATGCATAGCTGCTGTGATATCATTACTCGCGGCGTACATTTTGACCAAAGCCGTTTTGATAAAAATGTCCTGTTCTAACTTGGTTTCGATAATGTATTCGTGGACGAGTTTTCCATATTTTGATTTTGCTTCGGCGCAGGCCATTAGCATTAATGTCAATGTCTTGTTGTCACATACGATACCACCTTCCGTCATCGTTTTTAGTACATCTATTGCGTACTGTATCCGATTGAATTTTAAATACAGTTGCAAAAGTAGTCGATAGGTAACGATATCTCGAATTTTGCCACTCTCCGTTATGTAACTATGTATAACTTTTGTTTGCTCCAACGATTGAAATCTGTCGCAACAGTTCAATAGAATCGCGTACGTAAAATCATCGGGTTCACACTTTCTCTGTTTCATAACGGCGATAATCTGCATTGTGTCTGATAAATTGTGTTTTCCGAGCACTTTTGCCAGCATATTGAACGTGTATGCTTCTACCTGTACATGTTAGCGTGGATCAACTCTAGACGTACATGCACTTTAGTTGATTTGATTTTTGTCATAACATCTTTGGCGGCTTGCACATTATCTGTTTTAGCAGCCGCTTCAGCAACGATTTTAAGGATCAACGAGTCGTATTTGATACTGAAATTACACATGTCAGGCCATAGCGTCATAACAATGTTAAATTCTCCTTGTTTTTTACACATACATAATAGTGCCTTAAAAACTGGAGCATCGACTCGTATTTTGTGATGAATTAGCGTATTATAAATTTTTAACCCTTCTCGTGCATTTGGTTGTCTTGTTATTAGATATGATGCACTGTGTATCGTTGGTTTTTTCTCAAACGCAGCGAGAGCTTCTTGCATATACCCATTCTTCGCTAATTGTAGTGTGCTATCCACAGCGTAGCATCGGTGAAGGTTTGCGTATGACGTGATCCTAAGAGTTGATATTAATAGTAGTGCTCGTTTCATGCTTTTGGTGCGAAAACTGACAACTTTTCTGCTACGAACGGGGTCATACTGTGCAACACGCCAAGATGGTTATTATAAACACTGAAAACGTTCAGGTTGGCACAGAAACTAACTATTTGTTGAAACATCTCAGGTGGTCAAACATGCCACCTGATAATTTATTCAAGAGCGTATCTGTTCTCCTTTACCCAATTCTCAAAAGTACGTAGTTTCTTACCAGTCAAAATTTCAAGTTCTGGATTAGGATCCTCAGATTGAAAGTTAAATTTGCATAATTCATAGGCAAGTCCATGTGGCATATTGTACTGTATCAACGTGTTATATTGCTGTACTGGAGATATTTGCACGTAATCTATCTGACGTCCTAATACCTTGGAAAACACTGCAGCTTGTTCTTTCATTGTCAACAACTCTGCATTAACATCGTAGACAAGGTTACCGTGTTTCTCTATGGGATCTGAGAGGATCGCCGATGCAATATCACCAATATCGCGAGGATCGATCAACGAGACCTTACTTGTCTCTGGTTGTACGCCAAATGTTTTGTTCAATTTCTTGATGGTATGCACTTCTCTGAGTAGAACGTTTGTCATAAAGTTCCCTGGTCGGAGAACGACTACGTTACCACCTCTTTCTTTTGACACTTGTCGTAATATGTTCTCTCCATCAGTGTGTGCTTGTGAGATTAAGCCGCTCCTGTTAGACACCTTTACACTAAACGAAGACAAATCTACAATTTGTTTGACACCTACATCGAATGCTATGCGAGCGAATTTCTCCTTGATTTCAGCCATGCGATCCAAATCGGCAACTAGTAAAAATAGTCTATCGTGACCTTTAATTCCATTCTCAAAGGCTTGTTCATTTTCATAGTCCCCAACGACCAATGACAGGATATCAGATTTGAACTCTTCTTCGAATTGTGCACGTGCCTTTTTCTCGTCGCGTACATAGATGGTTGTAGGAATGTTTTTTGCAATTAAATTGCGTACTGCTTGTGCAGAAATGTTGCCAGTCCCTGAGGTGATGAAAACTTTGCTCATTTTGTTTTTACCTAACTCCTGTTGCGCTACAGATTTTAAACCCGAGTCGGATTAATTCGCCGACAATTTAAACGACTCAATGGAATGAAATATACCGACAATTGTCGCGCTTGCTCGTTCAGTATCTTAAATTAGAGGCATCGCTGCATGAGACATAATACCAGAGCACTACTTGTAAAATCTGCTCCCTTGCTGTTTCCACGAGGCCTCTAATAGACCAAATAAAAGAATATATAATTAAAAGTTTCGCGTTCGGTAGGATTTGAACCTACGCGGGTTGCCCCAACAGATTTCTAGTCTGCCGCCTTGACCGCTCGGCCACGAACGCCTATATAAGGCAATTTATAAATACCAATTTTCTCTTAATATATCCCTTGCTCTGTTGTTGAGTTCCTTCTTTTTTGTACAAATTGGTGCTATTGGCGTACATTTTCCAGTTTTCTTGTTGCAAGTACGTCTCTACAAAGAAAATAACATCTCACACACTCAACAATAAAAATTTTGCACATCCAACGTAAGCTTCCCATCTTTTTGGAACAAATATTTATTTCTCTCCGTACTTCTCCTCCCATCGTTTAATAAAATCTGGTTTGCGACGTGGCACTAATAATTGCCTGTATACTTCTTGATATGGTGTTTGAACGTTTCCAGCTGATGATAATTTCTACTTGTTAGCGACAAAGAGATCACGTACATAAACTAGAATTTCATTTACAGCTATCGCAGCGACGGAAGCGTACACTGAGAACGCCATCAACCCACCAAGGTTAAAATTTTTTATAGTAGCCCGTAGAGGCAGAGCAGTCACACGTTGAAACATTGTTTGGATCTTTTGCGTTAGTCAACTATAAAATTACAATAGTCATAAAACTATCAAAGACAATTAACCATTGGAGAAACTAATGAATGTGTTGCTCCTCGCAGAATATCATATGAGTTTTATAAAATTATTTTTCATCCAATTTTATAAAAATCTCGTCTAACCCACTCACAATTCTGTCATAATTATCTTCATACCCAATCGACAATCTCACAATAGTGCTATCTGTTCCAGCTCCTTGATTTGACCAAATATTGGTTCTTGACATTCTCGATCCAAATGATGTTTTGCATTCCAAAATAGTTGCCTTCTTTACAGCCTTGTACACAAAGTCAAATTTTCTTCCAATCGAAATAGAAAATGTACTTGGTACTAAATCCTGTTTAAAATACTTTTTTGCAAGTTGATGAGAAGGATGGTTCTCGCACACTGGATGGGAAATGTTGGTGACAATTTCTTTTGTTTTCAAATAGTCGATTATTCGTAATGTTAACGCTGATGTTATCGCGATGCGTTCGTCTAGTTGGGGAAGTTTCTGTACGACAAGTTCACAATTGTGTGGGCTAACGTGATTCCCATTTCTCGCACTCCAATTTGTTACTTTGTTCATCACGTTATGGGCTTTGCCGAGCACAACTCCTGCGATACACGCACCACCAGAGTAGTACTTTGTTAACGAATTGATCACAAAATCGACTTGTGGTATGTCAAATGGTTGGAAAATGGCATCGGTGAGCCAAGTGTTATCCACAATCACATACAACAGTTTGGAAACTTTTTTCCATCTTGCCATGAATCCATAGTCGAGGTTTTTTATCTTTTCTAAAACTGAGAAGTCAAAGATATAACCATTAGGATTAGAGCATGACTATTTGTTAGCAATCTTTCGTAGGATATTCATACCTCAGTGAATATAATAGCCGGTTGCCCCTTTATCGTTGTTTTGAACAGGTCTAGGATTGTATCAGGTTGTCTTACATCCACTGCGTGTAACGTCAAGTTGTTGTATAAATCTTTTAAATATGAAAAGAATCCAGGTGTTTCCAAATATAATTCGTTCGCATATACCAAGTGAAAGTGCTCAAACTTGTGTTCTATGAATATGCCATGGAGTACTGCACTTATTGCTTGCATACCAGATGCTGTAATAGTGCATGATGCTCCCTTATGTCTGTCTATTAAGTTATTTCGTAGCTGCGATGATTCGTTTGAACATGCTCGAGCGTACTGAAAATTGTTGTGATTGTTCGATAGCACCAAGTACTCTTCGTCTTTCTCTGTCATGTTTTTTGGGATAGTGTTCACTGCATGTTCTAGACAAGTGACAAAAAACAATTTTACAACCGTAGATGGACAATTTAAAGAGTTTTAATACCACAAAAATTGAATCACTTAGAGTTTGCGTGCCTTCATTCCGTCCTTGAAGTAGTATAGGTATTGGGTCATACCGTCATTGCTGTAGTTCATCAAAACAACCATGCCTTCGGTTGAGTTTGATTCTCCTTGGTAGAATTCATAGTCGTTAAAGTTTTCAATGACACCCTTGATGAAAACGTTAAGGTTCTTCATGAAGGATTCAACACGTTCTGGTTGGTTCTTCTCCAAATGTTCCTTCAATCTCTTGCTATAGTCCTTGATGTGTGCAACGTATTCCTTCTTTGTGTATGGGGCGGAGTTCAAGTTGAATGATTGAACGAGTTCATTTACCATAGTTCCAGAGTCTCCACCGGATTCGGCGTTACCGGTACCTTCATCATCTTCGTCAAGATTGGCAGAAATACCGAAATCTTCGTTTTGGCCAGCCTTAACTTTCTTTGAAGCTACCTTGTAGACGACATCGTGTAATTCTTCCAAATCGTAGGAATCAGAAATGAGTTCGTCGTCGCTGAAAATATCAGAGTAAAGCTTCATGGTGATGTAAAAGTTTTGTTTGCAACAAGCAAGGTTGAATTACTGTGTGAAAACGGTTTAGTCAACTATCATTGTCTTCATTAGGCAAAGAGGTCAAACCAATCATTCTAGTGACAGTTACAAACGATAAATGCAAGCCTCAACGTTATTCTGATGGTGGTTATGAGGCACTGGAATCTTTAAGAATTTGTGATTTTACAACTATGTTTGGGCGCGATATTGTATGAGACAATCGGCGCAACCAGGGCACTCACAAAGCACTGTCGATTCACAGAGGGATGTAGAAAAAGTATGTTACATGGTACACTCTACTCACAAACGAGATATGCAAGCTTCTACTTGACCGCATGTCAGATGGAAAAAGTTGTACACAGTTACGACCTCATTATATCACGTGTTTGGTACCAGAGCAGAATTATACTGAACACTCGGATCCTACACAACCTAGTACAACTGATTTGTGCGTTGAACAGGTTGCAGAGACAATATCTGGGATTGTAGTTGACTCTATTCGGAGAACAAACGAATCACAGGCGATAGTAGTCAATGGATACCACTCAAGTACAAAGATCTTTACTATTTGTCGATTAATCGAAGCAATATGCTCGATGGAGAATCATAACCACTCGGAGAGCTATGCAACCGTTGTTACCGATCAAATTCAATTACTATCACGATTGGGAGTTATATTAGACGATATCGAACACTCAACATTTGGTTTCCGAACGACGCTTTATTTTGAAAAATTTGCAGACGTACATACGTTCATCGGTTTCGACACAGCAAGTGCCATGTTCGATAAATTATTTATAACAAAAATAACGTCACTGGCAGAGCTCATACAAAACATGCCAATTTATGGAACGATATTATGCGGTTCAGTCGAGATTCTATCACAACTATTAGGTGATGCGTTCATACAAGATCGGAAACGATATTTTGCATATGCCAACGAAGAGTATGGCGAGCAAGAGTTTCACAATTTACTATCACTACTCAAACGCGCTCTTGGCGCATCTGCAAAAGATATCAGCATGTTCCTAAAAACTATTTCCATTATCATCGTTTTATACGATACCGATGAGCGCATCAGAGAACGAGAAAAACAAACTTTTGATCAAGAATTACCCAATGATGTACATAACCAAAAGATTCGAGAATATTTATCTAGTTTGGATCCTGAAATATTAGATCATCTTTGTGAATTATTTGGAAGACAACATTCGAGTTTTGTAGATGTTTTGGATATGATTGTCATGAATAAATCTTCCATGAAACAGAAATCAGGGTATGCTTTGCCACTGGAACAATCAATAGAAAAACGCAAGTTAATAGTGATTGCTGCGTATGTACATGAAGCACTCTTTCGCTGGATTGAACGAAAATGTAGAGCATATGCAGTACAGATTACTCAATCTTTACGAGAAGCAAATGGGACTACAGATGCGTTCTTGAGAAAAGCTCTAGAAGGGGAGGAACAACAATGCGCCATTTCCATTGTCAACTTACCACAGTTGGAACAGAAAAACGATCACACATGGAGTGTAGGTGATTTATTCACCAATTTATCTTCAGAACACGCGTATGCATGGGCATCGCAATTCTTACGGAATCGTGTCACTCTGTCGCACCAAAAAGAAGGGTGTAACATTTCAGAACAAATTAACTCTATTTTGCAAAGTGCACCTGGACAATTTATCGTTTCTCAGCTACTAGATAAAGATTATGGATCGTTTCGATATTATATGGACGTACTCACAACAGAAGAAAATGATGATCCAATCTTTTCCAAAAAGCAAACGTTTGTGAAACATTTACAAACTGTGTCTGCTAGTTTCGAATCGAAATATATTTTACCAGTTGATGATGGAAAGAGGATAGCCGTTCATCACTCGTTTGGAGATTTTAAATATTCTGTGAATAGTTTTTTTCACATTGACGAGTACTCATTTGGAACGTCACATGCGATCAAAACTCTTTTAAAAGATTTATTCATAGAGTCTACTTTTGATGAAGATCACTCGAATAATCCAGGTGCAAGAATCGTTCACACATTGTTAGCAGATATGCGTCGCATCATGGACAAACCAACATTATCAAGTTCACCACTATTTGTATCCTTTTTCTTGTTACGAGATCACTTACCACAAAAGAAGAATCTATTCGATACCAATGATTTATCATTATATCCGGATATGATGCAACAGATTCGTCACTCAATCGCTGTTCAAGTCGATCAAATCAACAATACAAGTTTTGTCGAATCCATTCCATTCGGACTATTCAACAATACTTTTCGATCATTATTGTACAAGATACACGATTGGAATGTCAAATGTAGTAGGGAAGCGAGCGTCACAAAAGCAGTTTTATCTTTCAACGATGCACGATCCACTGCACAAAGTATACTCAAAGCACATATCCCGTATGGTTTTACAAGAGATTTTCATGTAGGAAGAACATGTGTCATGTTAACTAGATTGGCATACGAAACACTTCGGAAACATGTTGTACAAGCAAAAATCATGGCAGCTGTATCGATCCAACGAGCATTCCGCAAGTACTTGGCTAATGATGCTGTGCATGCGTTTACTGTAAAAGCAATGGCGAGAGCGTATAGTTCCACTCCTACGAAACCAGTAATGACTGATACAAAATCGAACGATTTACCATCTTTCAATAGTCCGATGCCACAAACCAATATTCAAAAAGAAATTGCAAATTTTGACGCTACGAGCATGTACCCACATTTACATGAACAATTACCAGAAAAGAAGAGAAATCGCGCAAAGAGTGTACAATTTAGTTTAGGAGTATATAAAGTTCCAAATCAATCTGCATCAGCGCCTACATCAGCAAGAGGATACCCACAAACATTGACTGAATTTAAAAAGATTTTAGGAACATCCGTGAGTGAAAAGTTATTAGAAATGGAGAGACAAGCACAACTCAAAGCACAAAATTTGGAAAAAGAGCGTGAATTGGAACGTACAAGATTAGAACAACAATTAGAACAAGAACGAATAGAAGAAAAAATACGACAAGAACAAGTTCGGAAACAAGATGAAGAAATTGAAGAATTCGCAGAAGATGTCGAATCTGATGAAGAGTCAGTTACTTCTCACCACGATGAAGATTTACAAGACACTCGAACCAAAACAGCAAAAAAACCATTTCGATATGGATCCTATGCGATGCAATATTTGGATAAAAAGCGCGAAGAACCCGTAAAACGACAAGAACGACGAGAAAGAATTTTGAGAATTACAAAATCAAACAAGGGACCAAAATCTAAACGTTCACGATCTCCAGTGAAAGTCATTATGAAACGACTTCCTGATACCAAACAAGAAAAACAAAACAAGGCGGCGTTACGCATTCAAGTTGCATGGAAATCATACTTGATGATAAAAAGAGCAAAACAAAGAGCAGAGTATTTGAAACGAAGAGCGATTGAAGCAAAAGAAATGGAAATGAAAGTAATCGAATTGGAGAAACAAAGAATTCAAGAGGAAAAAGATCGTA